>Ga0209918_1000533_pt1 | contig 24676 bp, 21 predicted proteins | sample SalPonD_shore_MG_FD_185712 | JGI IMG/M metagenome (GOLD analysis project Ga0209918, IMG submission 185712) | Salt pond soil microbial communities from South San Francisco under conditions of wetland restoration - Salt Pond MetaG... | ecosystem: Environmental > Aquatic > Marine > Intertidal zone...
TTAATAAGCTGGCCTATATATTTGGGGGCTTTTTTATCGTGCAGGGAGGTCTATTTCTCTTTTTAGGAATTACTACTCAAAAGCTTCAATACCAGTTTAGAAGCAATAACTTTGGAATCACAGGCCTCTTTATAATTATTTATGCTATGCTTATTTACCCAATGTTCGGATCTTTTTGGGGACATGCTTATCCCTATGCGCCAATGTTTGGTGTAGCTCCGTGCCCAACTACTATTTTTACCTTTGGAATTTTACTTTGGACTAAAGATAAAATTCCGGGTTGGTTACTGATCATTCCATCCGTCTGGTCAGTCATTGGTTTAACAGCAGCGGTAAAACTGGGGATGGTCGAAGACTTTGGCTTAATGGCTGCTGCCGTAATCAGTGTCACGATGTTAGGCTATCGTGCTTATGTGAGTGGAAAAATCAAATCCCAAAAAATAGTTTAATCATATTCTATTTTATTGTTACTCTTTTATTTAGTACAAACATTTTTAAATTACATTAAATAACTTCTATCCAAAATTGGAGGATGTATGAGGGAATGTATTTATTTACTGTTAGGATTACTGTTGATTTCCTGTTCGCAGAAAGAAGAACCACAAACAGCTCAGGATAATCGGGATAATTATTACCAATATGAGGGCACCCAAAAAATGAACGGCGGAGTAAAGATGGTGGAAATTTCCACACCATCCGGCAACTTCAATGTCTGGACCAAACAGGTCGGTAATAATCCGGATATGAAAGTGCTTATTTTGCATGGTGGTCCGGGGGGCAATCATTTTTGGTATCAAAGCTTCAATAGTTACCTGCCGGCGGCACATATCGAGTATTATTATTACGACCAGCTGGGCTCGTGGTTCAGTGACCAGCCCCAAGATACCAGCCTGTGGAATACCGCACGATTTGTGGATGAGGTAGAGCAGGTTCGTAAAGCCTTAGGACTCAATAAAGACAATTTTTACCTCTACGGTCATTCATGGGGTGGCATCCTGGCGATCGAATATGCCTTAAAATATCAGCAGCATCTTAAAGGACTGATTATCTCAAACATGATGTCGAGTGTGCCGGCCTATAATAACTATGCCGACGGCGTTCTTGCCAAGCAAATGGATCCGGATGTTTTGTCACAAATCAAACAATTTGAAAAAAATGGTGAGTATGACAATCCCAAATACATGGATTTGCTCATGCACAACTTTTACAACAAGCATATCCTGCGCATGCCGGTGGAACAATGGCCCGAACCGGTAGTTCGTGGGCTCAACCACCTGAATGAGCAGATATATGTACAAATGCAGGGACCCAGCGAATTTGGCATTACGGATGAAGCAAGCCTGTCGGATTGGGATCGCACCGATGACCTTTCCAAGATCAAGACTCCTACTTTGGTAATCGGTGCCAAGTACGACACCATGGACCCTGAGTTCATGAAAATGATGTCCGGAAAATTCCAAAACGGCCGTTATTTATACTGCCCGAACGGCAGCCACATGGATATGTACGACGATCAGCAAACCTATTTTGATGGATTGATCAAGTTCATTAAAGATGTAAATGCACAAAAAATGTGATCCTAAAATAACACAGGAAAGTTTCAGTTCTGGCCCACGTTGATGACTTCTTTTGATTAACGGTAAAATCTATGTTTATAGGACATTTTGGGGGTTGGGATGAGTGCAAAAAACAGCTTCCAAAGTATCGCTCGGTACTCTAATTATTCAATTTTACCATCAAGGGGGACTTTGATGGTGCTTGATCTTTGGGAAAGAAACTTGATTCCGACATTAGAATCGCTGGCGCAGCTACAGAGCTTAGAGATCATGTTTCTGTAGATCTCCATCGGATGACTGGGTTTTCATCCGACGAAAAAGGAAGCTTGCCAATTCATTCATCCGCCTTCAAGCCCAGAATGCGGATGAGGATAGCAGAAAAGACCATTTAATTGGTTACTGACCCCCGTCTTGCACCAAAATGCATCTGCGAGCCCCACCTCAAAGAGAAATTTTCAATCCCTTATCTCGGCTTCAACTTAAATCATACCTCCACAATACGACCGTTTTCCTGCACGAAATCTACAAAATGGGCATACGTCTTGTGACTGGTGACCGTATCACTATCTCCCACGACAATCAGTTTTCGTTTGGCCCTGGTCAGAGAAACGTTTAGCCGTCGGATATCCTCCAGAAAACCAATTTCGTCCTGTTTATTGCTTCGGGTTAGAGATATGATCACCACTTCCTTCTCTCTGCCCTGAAATCCATCCACGGATTTTATTTCAAGATCATCAACGTCAATCTTTCGCTCCAGTAAATCCACCTGGTCTTTGTACGGACTAACGACGGCAATGTCCTTCGGTTGTAAATCGGACCTCAATAAGTTTTCAGTCATCCGTGTAGCCAGCAAAGCTTCTTCGGTATTCTCCTTTGATGTAGAACCCTGCCTGCTCCGTTCGGACGCTTGCCTTCCGGCCGTATCCACAAAAACAACCGGCTCACTTTGATCCAGAACCTCCATCAGTTCATTATCAAAAGCATTTATATCCGGTGAAAGATCGTCAAGCGTATGATCCTTTACGGATGAATGAGCCTCCAGCACGCCTTCATAGAATTCACGGTTAGAAAATTCCATGATCTGTTCGTTCATGCGGTACTGTATCTTCAGCATATTTCTGATGCCGGCATAATTTTCGGCAAGCCGTTCGAAAAGGGTATCCCGGAGTCCATCTTCCGCAGCCTTTCGGTTTTTTACCGTTGGCGGCAATTGTTTATGATCGCCGGCCATTACTACTTTCTTGCCATGTGTTATGGGGATCAGGCAGCTCGGTTCGGTAGCCTGAGTGGCCTCATCGATTACGACAAGGTCAAAGGTGCGATTGTCCATTAGTTCACTGCCTGCCGTACTGTTCGTAGAGCAGATGACCTGCTTATTTTCCAGAACTTCATTAACGGCTTCTTCCCGTAACGTATCAGCCCTTTCGAAAAGATCATTCACTTCATCCTGAAGCTCAATCCAGTCGGCCATTTCCTGGATCTTATCGGCGGGAACACCGCGAGAACCTCGTCCCTGCTCGGCGAGTTCTTTAATTTTGTTATTACTCATACCGCGCCGATATCGTCCGGATGGATGCGTATAATCATCCTGTGCATCTTTCTTCTCAAATGCCTGTTTTCTCAGGGCTTCCGCTTCCTGGTATTTTTCATTTTGTTCAATCAGGCTGTCCAGCGTATGGGTTTTCAATCGTTCGGTAACACGCGCCGGGTGCCCTACCCTGACAGCTTTTACACCCTGTTCCAGCAAGAATTCCAGTATGTTGTCCACAGCTGTATTGGATGCCGCCGTTGCCAGCACTTTTTGTCCATTTGAAACGGCTTGTCGGATTACCTCAATCGCCGTAGTCGTTTTACCGGTGCCCGGCGGCCCGTGGATCAAGTGAAACTGATCGGATCCCATGCAGTACCGTACAACTTCTTTTTGGGATTCATTGAGATCCTGGTTAAACCAGTCATTAATCTCACTGGCAGACGATTCTTCCGGTGCTTTAATCCCTATGATGATATCCCTCAAGTCGGCCAACTGATCATCCGCATCCCAAAGCTGTTGCAGGGCATCCTTCATCCGCTGGTAAGTAATATCATTAGCATATAGATCCATCCTTAACCCTTTGCCAAAGATAAAGCTCCGAGGGTTTTCAAAGGCGACGGTCATAGAATAATTTGTCTTTTCAACCACGGTGCCGGTCGGATTATCATCCAGCATCGGGTCCCGGCGCGATATCATCACCAGATCGCCTACTGAAATCTCGGTTTCCGGGAGCGGCTCGCCTTTATGCTGACGCATAAACTTAACCAGTTTACCTTCCAGGGCACTACCTTCATCACGTCCCCGCAGGTGCAAGATCGCTTTGCCTTCTGACTCACGCTGTTGACCGGATAGGCTGCGGATACTCTCTTCATGTTCTTTCATTTCTTCCTGGCGCTCCAGCTCAACCAATTGCTCAAAAGTATCGATGTATTCCTGGAGAGCTTCAACTGCATTAAAATCCTCGCCGCTTATACTTCTTACGGATACATCCGAGTTACCTACCTGTTTACCGTGTAGCTGGGCCACGACCTTGTCTCCCTTCTCATCGTTTACCTCTACCAAGGCCCTGGAGCCGTTCAATTCAATATTTCCGATGAGTTGGGGATCTACACTGGTTTCCCCGGCAATAGCCCCAAGAATATCACCCGGACCTTCGTGCTCGAGTCCCGCAATTAGAATATGATCCATAGATCCTAAAAATCGTTAAAGCTCGGAAGTTAGTTTACAATTTTACCCTCGTTATTTTGTCATCCGCTTAGCTGATGCTCCATGGTACATGGGTTACCGTGATATACAAAAACCAAATCAGGAAAGCACCACCGGCAAGCGCTATGTCTTTCATAAAATGTATCTGTTCATTCTGTTGATCCATAGGATCTTCTACGGTCCAGAAGTCGTGCATAATAAATGCCGTTGGTAGTAAGAAAACGATCAGCAGCCAAGCACCAATATTTACCCAGAGACCAAGCAAAATACTGATGCCGCCAAGTAATATCATCACCCCCGTCACAAAAACAGCCACTTTAGGCAAAGGCACATTTTTGTTTTGGGCGTATTCTCCCATCTCCCCTGCATTCATTATGTGACCAAAACCGGATTGAATAAATATTGCTGAAAATAGTATTCGAGCCAACAGTAAGAAAAATCCCATATTCAAATTCCTTCTCTTTTTTGAAATTTATTGTATCTCTTAACAATACTGTGGCTCAGTGCATTCAATTTGAAATTGATACAACAAATCTCTAAACATTAATTCTAAATAATAGAAATTTGCTTTATATGCGGTTTATTTTACGTAATTTAAATCCTCAAATAAGAACGAAGAGAGGATTATAATGTCATTAAAACTAAAGAGTACCGCTTTTGAAGAGGGAGAGCTAATACCTTCCAAATATAGTTGCGACGGGGTAAATGTGTCTCCGCCCCTGGAGTGGACCAATGTACCTGATGGAACGAAATCCTTTGCCCTAATTTTAGACGATCCCGATGCTCCTGCCAAAACCTGGGTGCACTGGGTAATTTATAACTTACCTGCCAATCAGCGAAAACTGGAAGAACACCTGCCTACAGACGAGCGACTTAAGAATGGGGCCTTACATGGGCTTAGTGATTATCAGAAGCATGGCTACAAAGGACCGTGTCCACCAAGTGGAACTCATCGGTATTATTTTAAATTATACGCTTTGGATTCTGTACTCAATCTATCTCCCAGCTTAACCAAACAACAGCTGGTTTCTGCCATGCAGGGCCATATCATTGAAAAGGCAGAGCTGGTGGGGAAATATTCCAAGCAGAAATAGAATATTTCAATCATGCTATCCTTATAATAAATCTGTATTAAGCATTTATCTCTTTGCGTAACAAATATTTATAGGTTAATACCTTTACCATATCGTTAAATATGAACCAGCCAAGTGCATATCCCCAAATAAGGATGGCATACCACCAACCAATGGGCGTTACCAATAACCCATAGACGGCAAGGATAGTACCCAGAATCTCTGTTCCAAAAGTTGCTCCAAAAAGCAGCGGGGACGGCCAGGGACGTCTCCAGAACCAACCCTCGGCACGGGTTACATATATTGTACTGTGTCCGGCAATGATAAGTTTGAGAAACAAGAATGTCTGGATGATCTCTTTCGAAAATCCCTGCTCCTGCAAAATAAAAAACAAAACAAAAGAAGCTATCAAACCGGCAATACCCAAAATGCTGGAAATAGTGAGCAAGTCATTCATTTGCCAGCGGACCGGTTTATCATGCACTTCGGTATTATCATAAGCAATTGCCAAAATTGGAATATCATTCAGTAGTGCCAATAAGATGATCATCAATGCGGTAATTGGGTAAAAATTGAATACTACGATCGATAACGTCATAAAAAGGATGATGCGAATGGTTTCAGCAATTCGAAAAGTAGCATAACTCCTCATCCGGGCGAAAATAATGCGAGCCTGTTTTATAGCGTCGTTTATAACCGATAATCCAGAAGCGGTAAGAATGATATCCGCTGCGGATCGTGCCGCATCTGTTGCATTGGAAACGGCAAAACCACAATCCGCCTTTTTCAGGGCCGGGGCATCATTAACTCCATCCCCGGTCATCGCTACGATATGGTCTCCCTTCTGTAGCGTATCCACAATGCGATATTTATCTTCAGGTACGACTTCGGCAAAAATGTCCACTTCTTCAATCATTTCAATAATTGCCGACTCATGCGTATGTAGATATTCCCGTTCCAACAAACTGGTGTCATAAAGTGATTTTATATCTTCCATTACTTCAGAAGCAAAACGCCGGGCCTCTTTTAAGGTGACGTCCTCCATGCGTTTATAAATAGCCGCGGACAATGTTTCTACAAGGTTTAACAGTTCATTCGAGGCCGCCCCGGAAAGTTGTGCAGAACGAATAGTACGCTGTTCCAAACCCAACATCTCTCCAATTTGTCTGGCGATGGCTGTATTATCACCCGTTACCATTTTAACTTTAACACCATTTTGGTGCATCTCATCAATTACCTCTTTGGAGTCTTCACGCGGGGGATCATAAAGTGGGATTAAACCGATCAATTTAAGAGGAGCATCTCCCTCCTTTCGCCCTACAGCCAATGTCCGGTATCCTTTTTCGGCCATTTTATCTACTTCCTGATTTATCTCATTTAGAGAATCTTCATCCAACTCAGCCATATCTTCAAGCACTTGGGCAGCCCCTTTTACCGCCTGGAAGTGTTCGGCGTCTTTCTGGATTTCGGCTTCGGTACGCTTCCTAACCGGATCGAAAGGTTTGAAATCTAACTTTTGATAAGACTTCCATTCAACATCCGGGAATTGTTCATCCATATACTTAAAAATGGGCAATTCTATTGGGTCGTTATTTTCTTTTTGCGAAGACAAGATAGCATGCAGAAACAAATCGGACTCACTAAATCCGTTCAATAAAACCGGATCTGCCACTTTCATTTCATTCTTTGTAAGTGTGCCTGTCTTATCGCAGCAAAATACATCAACGCCGGCCAATTCCTCTATAGAGGTAAGCTTCGATACGATAGCCTCTTTGCGGGCCAGTTTCATTGCCCCGACCGCCATAGTTACCGAAAGAACCGCTGGCAGTGCCACGGGGATAGCTGCAACTGTAAGCACCAGCGAAAATCGAGCGATTTCAAGGAAGGGCTCGTGGCGGAAAAGCGCCACCATGATAATTAGCAACACTAATACCAATGTAATTAATATTAGGAAGTTGCCGATTCTGATTACCATCTTCTGGAAATGGCTCCGCTCCTCCCGTTGCGCTTCGGCCACCAGTTCTACAACATTTGAAAAATTGGTATCCATCCCCGTATTGACAACCACAGCCAGCATTTCCCCTTGCTTGGCAATAGTATTGGCATAAGCTACATCACCCTGTTCTTTATCAACGGGCATAGACTCCCCGGTTAACACCGATTGATCAACCGAAAGATAATCTCCATCCATCAATTGCACATCTGCCGGAATTACATTTCCGATTCGCAATTTTATAATATCACCGGGCACCAATTCCCGGACAGGTATTTGTTTGAATTCTCCGGATCTGCGAACACTTATTTCTTTAGTCAGCCGCTGTTTTAGGGCGTCGAGAGCATTTAAAGCACGGAATTCCTGAAAAAAATCGAGGCCGGCATTAACAAGCAGCATCACAATAATGATGATAAAATCTTCCCACTTTTGTACTACTGCAGAAAGTATAGCGGCAATTTCGATCATCCATGGAATGGGGCCCCAGAATCTCCGAAGTATGCGATGCCAGATAGACTCTTCCTTTTCTTCTATTTCATTGAATCCAAACTGATCACGTCTCTTATTTACCTGCTCCTCGGACAATCCCTTTTCGCGCTCAACCCCTAACACCTTCAGCGTTTCCTCTAATGACTTTTTCTTATATTCGTCAGTAGGTTTTGTATTCATCTTATGTGTTCAAACTACCTCTTAAAACAAATATAGGTTTGCTATTGCTAACTTGAAGGCAACAGGTATTACAATTTGTTGTAGGGTATATGCCGCTAAATGCTGTATGATTTTTCATTATGATCAAATGGCACCACTCTCCATGATGGAATTTGATTCCTACCATTGACTGATCTGCAAATGAGCTACCGAACTCCTATCACTAACATCTAAAACCACCATATGTGATGTTTTCGATGATCTTCGACGATGTATGCATGCCAGGCCGCAAAAGTTATATATCCTATTGGAATTACCAATCCTAAGCCTACTGTTGCAAGGGCCATCACGATACCTGCATAAACAAATATCGGGAATAGAACCATTAAACTTAATCCCATAGCTACATAACCTTTATAAATGTGTCCAAGGCCGGGAATAATACTTTGTAAGGCTGCTATTTCATTTCGATGTTTGACGAGCTTTACATTGATCGGATGTTCGACAGGTCGAATTTTCTTCTGTTTTTTCATTATCATCACCTCCTTTTATATAAATTAATTTATACATAAGCAGGCAATGATGATGTAGGAAAAAGTCTAATAAAGATGACAGGAATCTATTTGTTTCGCCAAAAGCCAAAGAAAAGACTTCTTCTATACTTCGCAGGATAGAAGCAAAAAAATCCAGAAGTTATTTTTTTCAATATAAATAATAATTATAGTTGATAATCTAACCTTTATTATTTAGGATTATGAATCATTCAAAGACGATGGTGATTAATCACTTGAGTAAATTTATTTTGCTTGAAAAAGCTTTACACGAGTCACATTTATCTATAATTAATACCCTTTAATTATGCCTGAAGAAACATCCAACTCTCCCTCTCCCGAGAATAACCCTCCGGAAAGCCCGGACAATATTGGCAATCCAGAGATTCAAAAAGAAATCTCACTCGAGGACTTTAACCCTAAAGGTACGTTAACCCTTGCGCTTCTTTATATCCTGCTGGTCGTACTGTTGTGGTTTTTTATGTACTTTGGCGAATTTGCCAATCACGGTCCATCCATCATGAATTAACCCATCCAAAATATTTGAACTATGCACATACATAAATTTGAGCGATTTTGGATTCAATTATCTTTTGTGGCCATTGCAATATTTATAATAACCGTAGTTTATGGATTTACTTCTATGAACCTACGGGTCATCGGCGCAAATAAGACTATTGATCCTCAAAATATTCAGAATACAAACTTCGGTCACCCGGGCGTCAGGAAAGTAACAAAAAATGGTGTTGCCGAATACGACGTCTATATTAAAGCGATGCAATTCGCCTTTCAGCCTGGCACGGGCGTCCCGATTACTCTTCCCGCCAATGCCAAAGTCACCTTTCATCTGACTAGCGTAGATGTGATCCATGGATTCGAGGTAGTGGGGACAAACTTGAATTCGATGGTGATACCGGGACAAATAGCAAAATTTACGACTATTTTCCCGGAGGCAAAATCATATGGAGTGATATGTAACGAATATTGCGGCCCGGCCCACCATGTAATGGAAGGGAAAATTAATGTAATACCTAAATCCGAGTTTGACGAAAAATATCTTGTGCAATGACATTTTTAAAAAAATATCCTAAAGCAGCAAAAGTTGCTAAAGCAAATTTTATTGTCGCATTTATCGCTCTGTCGATTGGGGGTCTGTTTGGTTTTATTCAGGCGCTGCATAGAACGGATGTGTTTCGGGGCTTCATTAATTCCGGACAATATTATACGGTCTTAACCGGTCACGGCGTACTTCTGGCCCTTATCTTCACCACCTTTTTTATCATGGGTCTTTTTGTATGGGGTGTAACCCGAAGCCTGGATCGCGAACCTGAGAATATAACGTTTACATGGACGTGGTTTTGGCTGATGGTAGTTGGATTGCTGTTAGCCACCATCGCAATCCTGGGCGGCTTAGTTCCCGGTAGTTCCATACGAGCTGCCGTGCTCTACACCTTTTATCCACCCCTGCAGGCTCACCCGATATTTTATATTGGATTGGCACTGGTAATTATCGGATCATGGATGGCAGGTGCAGATTGGTTCCGTTCTTACCTCAAATGGAGAAAAGACCATCCAACCGAACGCATTCCATTGCTGTCATATATGACTCTATTCACTATGCTCATGTGGTATGTTTGTACAGTTGGTGTAGCTATCGAGGTAGTAGGTCTCCTAATACCCTGGTCGCTGGGCTGGGTAACAAAAATTGATCCCTTATTGCCACGAACGTTATTCTGGTATTTTGGTCATGCTGTTGTTTATTTCTGGCTATTGCCGGCCTACTATGTATGGTATGCTATCTTGCCAAAATTCTCTGGCGGACGATTGTTCAGTGACTCAATGGCTCGCATCGTCTTTATTATTTTTCTGATTCTGTCAACGCCTGTCGGCTTCCATCACCAATACGCAGACCCCGGTATCCCCCTTGGCTTTAAATTTTATACCATGTCTGCTACCCTGCTGCTGCTACTTCCCAGCCTGATGACCTTCTTTACGGTCATCGCTGGTATGGAACATGGAGCACGACAGCGTGGTGGTAAAGGCTATTTTGCATGGCTCGGTAAACTACCATGGGATAACCCACCCTTTGTAGGATGTGCACTGGCGGGTATCATGTTTGCCGCCGGCGGATTTAGCGGTATCATCAATGCCTCTATGAATATCAACATTATGATTCATAATACATTGTGGGTCCCCGGTCACTTTCACCTGACCGTAGGTACAGCCGTGGCGCTTACCTTCATGGCCGTCAGTTATTGGCTGATTCCACAGCTAACCGGCAAGCGATTAAAGTTTAAAACGCTGGCATTGATTCAACCCTATGCCTGGTTCCTGGGTATGACCCTCATGTCGAATGCTATGCACCGAGGTGGATTGGCCGGTATTCCCCGTCGTACCGCCGAACCACAGTACCAGGGATTCAACTTCCACGCTGTTTTTGGATCTGTAACAGAAATAAGATGGCAGATAGCCATTGGAGGTACTATTCTTTTGCTTTCTCTGATCCTATTTCTCTGGGTGATCGTAGGTACCTGGTTGAAAGGAGAAAAAGCAGAACATCCTGTTGATGAAACTATTCCTGAACCATTATCCGGTCCGGAGCATACACCTGCTATTCTCGACAATATTAAACTTTGGCTGGCGCTGGCTATTATCCTGGTAATCCTTGCTTATTCATTCCCACTTTGGAATTTAGTTAAGGATGGAATATTCTCACCAGGCTTCTTACCGCGTCCCTCATAAAATGGCATAAAAAAACTGTTTCATTAAGATACACAGTCCATATAATTCATTATTTTAAAATGGATTGTGTATCTTATGGAACAGACATATAAATGCTAGTAATCCCTTTTAAATCCATTCATGCCAGAAGAATCATCAGGACAAAAAGAATCGACCAGTTCAAATAAATATCTGATTCGTATCCTAATTATAGTTGCCATCGGTATCCCTGTATTATTGGAATCGATGACATTCTTTAACCTAATTAAATTCAGGTTATGGGATCATTCAAAAGGTGCAAAGCAAGAATCCCGTGAAGTAACTAAAGTTAAGGAATTCTCAACGGGAGATACGCTAATCACTGACCACCCGCTCATTATAACGCTGAATGACAGCCGTATCAATGTTGGTCCCAACCAATGGATTTTTGAGATGGAAATGAGAGCTTATGGCAAACCTCCCTACGAATACCGCATTAATATTGACAGCCTGGGATTAAGTAAGGGAATAATCATTTCTGGTACACAAAATGCTGATTGGGAAACCGAAAAAGAAGAAGAGGATGAAGGAGAAAAAGGATATCTGAAGATGGAAGGAAAGTGGAGAATCCCTAACGGAGAAATACCTCAAAAACTTTTTTTCACTCTTCGAAAGGAATTTTCAGCAGATTCCGTTGTGCAACTCCATAAAACCATCCCTCTGAAAAAGCCGCCTATTCGCTACCATCCCGAATAATTGCTTTTCTGGCGGCAAACACGAATCAATCTGTCATTCCAGTTTCATCTTTCGGGATGAATTACCAACCACAAGCAGACTACTCCCGGCCATCGCCAGCGCAGCAAAGAGCGGATTGATAAGTCCTGCGATGGCTAATGGAATCGTTGTAATATTATACAAGAACGCCCATCCCAGATTTTGTCTGATTCGCGATTTAGTTTGTCTGATTGCCTCAAAAGCCTGCGAAATTAAATGTAGTTCGTTGCCAGGAATTACGATTTGTGAAGACTCGGCGGCAATAGCAGTTAAATCACCGAACGCTATCCCCAGATCCGCTTCTGCCAGAGCAAGCGCATCGTTACTGCCATCACCTACCATGGCTACTGCTCCAAAGTTTTTAAGTTTGGTTATTATCTCTGTTTTAGATTCGGGGCGCGCACCGGTAAATAAATAATCGGGACTTAGCTGATCCTCTAAAGGCCGGGCGGCCTCTTTTTTGTCCCCGGTAATTATGGCTACTTTCTTTCCTCGTTTCTTTAATAAAGTAACAAATGGTTTAGCCTCTTGACGAATCTGATCCCCAACCACCAAAATGCTTCTTACTTTACCTTTCCATGCTATTCCTGTTGGCATATAGCCATTTCGGCGGGCCTTTTCTATTTTCATCCAAAAGTCTTCAGAAAGGTCAAAAGCTTTTCCCTGCAGCCATTCGGGCTGACCAATATAAATTTCTTTATTGTTTATCCTTCCACTTATACCGCGTGAGTGCGTTTGGAAATCTTTCACTGTGTGAGAAACAACGGCCTTGTTATCGGCTACGGCCTTAGCCAACGGATGAGATGAGTATTGCTCTATTGCCCGGGCATAGCCAAGCGCTTCTGCATTTTCTCCTTCATCCAGTAATTCCATCTGGCCAGTCGTCAGGGTTCCCGTTTTGTCAAGTGCAATAATATCGACGGAACTGTCTTCTTCAAATACCTCTCCCGTTTTAAAAATGATATTGCGCTTTAAGGCATCACGCAGACCTGATGCAACAGCAAGCGGTGTAGCGAGTCCCAATGCACAGGGACATGAAACAATGAGAACAGCCAAGGCCGATAAGATAGACGACGTAAAGGTTCCGCCAACTAAAAAATGATATAAAAAAGTAAGTATGCTCAAAATCAACACGGCAGGTACAAAATAAGCCGAGATACGATCTACCAGCCGCTGCCTTCCCGATCGGGTAGCCTGGATATTCCACATAAGGCGAATCATTTTCTCCAGCGTACTTTCCACTTGATCGCCGAGTTCAATAACCAAGGCATTCTGCGCAAGTATTGTGCCACTGATTACCGGGTCGCCCTTCTTTTTTGACACCGGCATCGATTCGCCAGTTATCAGAGCTTCATTTACAACACCTTGTCCTTCGATAATTCTTCCATCTACAGGGATACGTTCGCCGGCTTTGACTACAACATGGTCACCCGGCATAAGGTCATTTAATGCTATTTTAGAAGTACTTCCATTTCTTTGAACCCGGGCCGTTTCAATTCTATTACCCATAAGCTGAGCAAGCAGTGAGTTCTTATTTTTCTTGATTTTGCTCTCATAAAAATTGCCCAGCGACACGACCATGATAATAGCCATAGACACATCAAAATACACTTCGTTTGATCCTAAAAGCATAGAACCAGTGCTAAACAGATAGGCGCTAACGGCCGCTATGGCGATCAGCAAATCCATATTAGGTTTCATTACCGATATCGAAACCCATGCTCCCCTCAGTATCGGAAAACCGGTATAAAACAGAACCAGCGTCGTCATAACAAAAACGTTACCAATTATATAATGGAATTCTTCGGGTCCCATAGGCACAAATCCATGTCCATTTATATAAGTTGGATACAGGAAAAGAATATATAGTAGCAGACCAAAAATCGTAAAGAACCCTCCTACCAGCAGACGTGCCACGGTATTAAGCTCCTCATCATCCGATTCACTTTCCATCGGATGCGCTTTATACCCCATCCGGCTCATCAGGCCTGGCAAATCTTCTTTTTTCAAGCTATCCGGATCATAATAAACCTTGACCATTTCGCTGGCGTAACTAGCCTCGCTTTTATAGATCCCTCGATTACGTCTCGACATAGATTCGATAAACGACTCACAGGTAGCACAATGCATACCGTCAACTTTCAAAAAGGTCTCTTCACAAGATTCCGGAGGTTCTTCTGTTTCCCACTCCTCATGACGGCGACGGATGGTCTCTTGACGTACTTTTTGGGCCTGCTCTTCGTCCAACTCCTCTAAAAGCTGTTGAACTTTCAGGCACCCTTCACAACAAAAAATGCCTTCCGTATCCTCATCCGTAATCGGTGGATCAGGGGTAGGCAAACCACATAAAGTACAACTTTTTTTGTCCATCAAATTAAGTTTCGAAAAGCCGGTTCTCTAATTTTTGACTAAAATAAAAGCTTTATTTGTCCCTTTCATTATTTTCTGCAGATCAAATATTAAAGAGAACCTATTCTTAGCCATTATGAGTTATTCTCCACTTTCTTCTCCGCTTTTTCATCTTCATCACGCTTGGTTCCCAGCATCATCCCAAACGGACGTAATGCTTCTATCTCATCGAACACCGTTTTAATTACACCAACTAACGGCAGGAAAAGTACCATCCCCGAGATGCCCCAAACACTGGATCCGGCAAATATCGCAATCAACGCCGCCATAGGATTTACCTTTACCCGGGTGCCGACCACAAAGGGAGTTATAAAATTGTTTTCCAGAAATTGAATAAACCACAGGGATATTAGCAGGGCCAGTGGATAGAATAATGAGTTTGTAATCACCAGAGAATAAAGGATAACTACCAACGAACTAACAATGACGCCGACATAGGGTATCAGGTTGAACACGGCAAGTAAGGTGGCAAAGAAAAAAGCATAATCAATACCCAGCGTTATTAAATCAATATAGAACAGCACGCCGATAATGATCGTCACTATTAACATCCCGAAAAGATAGCGCTGCACTATATTATTTACTTTGCTTACCAGCGAAGTGGCCTGCTTTTGGTAATTTTTAACGATCCGTAAAAAACCATCGTAAAAAAGATCACGATAGTAGAGCATGAAATATATATAAAGGGGGATCACGGTGATCAAGGTGATGGCCTGAAATACAGTAGATATCGAATTTCTGATCTCCACCAAAAATGCTCCAATCATATCGGATATCGAAGTAGCGATCTGGCGCGAAAACATTTCGTGTGATATTCCCCAATTGTTCTCGGCATATTGCTGCATATTACCCACCCATTGATTTAGCTTTCGCGTTAAAGCCGGCACATCATTCAAAATGCCAACAACTTGAATAGACAACAGGTAAAAAATAAATCCAAATACCGAAGTCACTACAATAAGCACCAGGATGATGGCCACCGGTCTTGCAACATTTTTTTCCTCGAGCCATTGAACGATAGGCAGTATTAAAAGTGATATCAACAGTGCCCAGGCCAGCGGCAATAATATAGATTGGGCAACTACCATGATATATACTGTAATAACCGCTATGATCAAAAAGGCAGCCAGTCGATATGCATTATTGGTGTCGGGTCGGATCATTAGCTATCATTTTAAATTAGGTAATTTGATTACATCCAAGGTTTTATTGCTGTTCTCTCTGAACCTCGAAACTCGCCGTGATATCCAAAATTTCTTCGGTAATATTCACTTGTCGTTGATTACGATAAGCTTGGGTTAAATCATTTAACTTTTCATCGATTTTCTTCTCAGCCATCTGCATAGCCGCCAGCCTGCTATTATTTTCCGCAGATAACGATTCAGCAAAAGCCTTATATATCGACACGAATAAGAGTTGTCTCAGAAGGGACGAAAACAATGGAGCTATTTCCATCGAATACGTAGGCAGGGTTCGGCTATCCCAGGGTTGCAGAGCCAAATCCTGTAACCACTCAGTATCGATAGGTAGCAGTTGCCGGCTAACCGAAGTGTATTGAGATTTTTCATTCGGTTGATTATAGAAAAGGAATATCTGCTGAAACTCACCTTCTGAATACCATTGCTGAATGGCTACTACCAGTGATTGTACAGTTTCATTAATGCCATCAATAGTGCTAGGGACTTCAAAACGTTGATCAACTTGCCAGTCAATTCGCTCTAGACTTGGAATTATTCGGGGACCAATGGCAACAACCTTATCGGGAACATATAAATATTTTTTATCCCATTGGTCTTTGATAAAGCTAACCAAAATCTCGTTGAACGTACCACACATCGGTTGCCCGGAACCAAAAATTAGCACAGCTCTCTTTATTGCAGCATGGTTTTTAGGGATTTTCAACAACGCATTGATATTGGGCTGATTCTTCATCATGATCTGTAAGCCTTGCTCAATAGTTTCAAAATAACCGGTGATAGATTCTACGGCGTCTTCATACTGACTTATACTCACAGCCGCCAGCACTTTCATCGTCTTGACGATCGACCGGAGATCTTTAGCTGTTTTTATTTTTCGTTCCAGGATATCAGTTCTTTGCATCGGTCCCCTCTTTAATACCTTCAACCGCCACTTGAATACTAGTAGTCATTTTTTCTCTTTCCTCATCGGTCAAAGCAATTCCATTTTCAATCTTCTTTATCACATCAGTCAATTCTTTCTCTACAACTTCTAAAATTGTACGTTTAGCTCTTGGTATCTGTTCTATAGGGATCTCATCCAAAGCCCCTTCTGTCACGGCGATTAGCTGCATAATCTGTTGTGATACCGTCAAAGGGTTATACTGTTTCTGTTTAATGATTTCCCGGACCCTTCGACCTCGTTCTATAACTTTTTTTGTCTCCTCGTCTAAGCGGGCCCCAAAACGTACAAAAGCCTCCAATTCCTGAAATTGCATATAAGAAAGTCGTAAGTCCTTAGCCACATAACGATAATAGGGCAACTGTGCAGCGCCTCCCACCCTGGAAACCGATATCCCCACATCTATGGCGGGCAAAATATCCTTTTGGAATAACTCCGGAGACAAATATATCTGTCCATCAGTAATAGAAATAAGATTGGTAGGGATGAAAGCGGCTATGTTTTGGCCTTCCGTTTCAATGATCGGCAATGCGGTTAGAGAACCGCCCCCGAAATCCTCCTTCAGATGCGTAGCTCGCTCCAACAACCTTGCATGGATATAAAAAATATCTCCCGGATAGGCCTCCCGACCCGGTGGACGTCGCATTAGCAAAGCCAGTTCTCGATAAGCGCGGGCATGCCAAGTCAAATCATCGTAAATAACAAGTACATCTCTCCCCTTTTCCATAAAATATTCTCCGATGCTGGTAGCTGCATAAGGAGCAATAAATTGGATGCCGGCTGGCATATTTCCAGGTGCGGAGACCACAATAGAATATTCCAGCGCCTCATATTTCTTTAGATCCCGTATCACCTTTGCCAATTCGGCATTTTCTTTACCTATCCCGCAATAAATGCAAATGACATCCGAATCTTTCTGGTTAAGAATAGTATCCAAAGCTATGGCCGTTTTCCCGGTTTGACGATCCCCAAAAATAAGTTCACGCTGTCCCCGCCCGATTGGTATCAGCGCATCAATAGTTTTGATTCCTGTCTGCAGCGGCACTTCAACGGGAGCTCGATGCATAATCGGTGGGGCAGGTCTTTCAACCGGCAAACGTTCCTTACTGTGAATCCCTCCCTTATCATCCAATGGGCGTGCCAGCGGATCGATGACCCTGCCCACCAGCATATCCCCCACTGGAATATCAAGCACGCGCCCCGATCGCAACACTTCGTCACCAGCCTGTATCTTTTGCGAATCATCCAACAAGATGACCCCGATCGAATCAGGATCCAGATTATAAGCCATCCCAATGACATTATTTGGGAAATATATTAATTCTTCCGAGCGCACGTTGGGAAGCCCCTTAACGATGGCTATACCTTCGCCTACCGACACTACCGTTCCAGTCTCGACCATATGGAGATGATCTTCCTGAGCCGAAATAATATTTTTCAGACGGTCAAATGTCTCTGGAATAATATGATTAAGCACTGCGTTTTCCATCGTCCAATTATTTATTCAAACTCCGATGTATGCCTAATTGCAGATTGCTCCAAGAAAAAATCACGCATTTCCTGATAAATCCCGTCAATATATCGTTTGAGGTTCCAGCCGATATTCCAGCCTCCTATTCTAACTTCCAAACCAAAGCCGAGGTCCTCTGCAACTTCGAATTCGCATTCCAGTTCCAAGGCCGAAATCTTTCGAAGTAAATCCGTTATCTGGTGTTTTTGCAGGCCATTTAATTCGAACGCACTATATATTATCGCTTTATGGATCTGGAGTTCATCAATAGTATTTTGCAAATGATTTCTCTCCGTTTTATCAATATTTTCCAACTTATCTAAAAAAATATTAACCGTTTGTTCCTGAAGATTATAGTCAGAAAGATCACTCAAAATAGTTTCAATCAGCACAACTATCTGTTCTGCCGTCTCGTGCTGTAATTGATTTAAAAAAGCTTCCTTTTCACTTTCAACCGCTTCTTCCCACCGCCTTTTAATACTGTTTATTTCCGCTCTTATTTCTTCCATCATCTCTTGCTTTTGCAAATCTGCCTTTTGACGAGCCTCTTCCAACATTTGATCTTTTTGCTGTTCGATCTCTCTCACTTTTTGTGTAAAATCATGTTCCTTTTGCTCTGCCTCGACCTTTTTTAGGCGTGCTTCTTCCAGCTCCGCAGCAATTTTTTGCTCACGCTCATCCATCGCTTTAATAACCGGTTTATATAAAAACCGATGCAGTAACCCAATTAATATCAAAAAATTGACTATCTGGGCAATAAATGTAAACCAATCAATCTGCACATCAGCCTCCACCTAGTTGAATTACGTAATCCCAAAAAGGATTGGCGAAAATAAGGATCAAGGATATGACAAAGCAGTAAATTGCTGTTGATTCTACCATTGCCAATCCAACAAATAACGTCCGGGTAATAGTTGCGGATTCATCTGGCTGCTGAGCTATAGCAGACAATGCCTGTGATAAAGCACGTCCTTCGCCCAATGCAGGACCAACCGAACCTACGGCAATCGTCACTCCGGATACGATAATTGAAACCATCCCAATAATACTTACGGCATCCATAGTCTTAGATTTTTGTTGCGATTAATCTTTTTAAAATCATCCTAATGTTAATGTTTTGGTCCAAATCTATTGCTCCTGGTCGCTTATATACCTATTTATCCGGTTTCCATTTTTTTATCTGCAGCTTTTTCATCTATCGGTTCTTCCGGTTCCTGGTTTCGTATCCGTTGACCTGACGCAATGTAAACCAATGCCAGTATAGAAAATACATAAGCCTGTATAACCCCAATTAACAAGCCAAATGCCTGCACAAGAACCGGAAAAAACAGAGGTGCCAAACTCAATAAAATACCTACAATCAAACTGCCGCTCATCATATTGCCAAAGAGTCGAATTGCCAGTGCAATCGTTCGCGACAATTCCCCAATGATATTAAACGGCAGCATCAACAATGATGGCTTAGTGTAATGGGATAAATACGTTTTTACTCCTTGTTGGGTAATGCCAAATACCGGCACGGCTACAAACACACAAAATGCCAAGGCAGTCGTTGTGGAAAGAGAGGTCGTCGGCGCGCTGATACCGGGTACCACATCTATAACATTTGAAAGCAGTATGAATAAAAAAAGTGTTCCTATGAAAGGTAGATAATGCCGTGGCTCCTGCCGGCTTGCCTCCCTTATTTGATCCTGAATCATCGTCACCAGTACTTCTAGTAAGTTTTGCCATCGGCTCATACTAACACCAGACTTTAGACGGCGGCTTATCAGCCACGAACCAATCACCAGAATCCCCATTACCAACCAGCTATATACCAGGGTGGCATTAATTCGGATAAATTCCCACTCCCAAAAGACGATTTGATCAGTTGTAATTTCCATGTGCCATCTTTTTAAGGTCTCTATCTTGAAAAACAGTGTATTATATTATCAAGGTACTCAATTTTAGGAAAATGATATTGTTAAATCTTTCAATCTCATACGTTTATTACCTTTTCACTCCGGTACTCTTTTCAAAACTATTTTGGTAATAGGCAATGCCAGTCCAAACCCGATGATACAGCCGATTATTAAAATACCCCATTCCCTAATTCCCAGCGGTGCAACATAGAAGAAGCTATTGAGCGGTGAATAAATGATAATCAACTGCAAAAGAAGCGAACCGAAGAGGGAAAGCAGCAGCCATTTGTTGGAAAGCCAGCTTAATTTTTCCTGGTAACGAATAGTAGCGATTCGAACAAACTCATATAGCACGAAAGCTGTGAACAATACGCTGCGTGCCAGTTCGGCATCATATTGTTTGACTAGCAGGTAAGACAGCAATAGCATCGCCGTTTTTACTAGACCTATCAATCCAATTAGCCAGCCCAATTGTCTATTAATTACAGCTTCATTCTTTTTTCTCGGACCTTTTTCCATTATGTCGTGTGCCGGCGGATCAACGCCCAATGCCAGGGCGACCAAACCATCGGTAAGCAAGTTAATCCACAGTAACTGCACGGGAAACAAGATTGGCTCATTCAAGGAAAAGAAAAGAGTTGAAAGGAATATGACCGCTACCTCGGCGAAATTACATGTAAGCAAATAATTGATGAACTTCCGGATATTATCGAAGATCGTTCGTCCTTCTTTTACGGCATCTCTTATCGTACTAAAATTATCATCCAGCAAGACGATATCGCTAGCCTGTTTAGCCACTTCTGTTCCTTTTTTTCCCATTGATATGCCAACGCTCGCCTTTTTGATAGCCAAAGCATCATTAACCCCATCTCCGGTCATTGCTACATTATGTTCTTTCTCCAGAATCTGCAGGATATTCAGCTTATGAAATGGATTGGTACGGGCAAAAATGTTTACATTGCTTTTTAACCGTTTCTCAAGCTCTGAGTCGTCCATTTGTTCCAGGTCGTCGCCGTCAACAACTCCATTGCTCTCCAAACCTACCTGCCGGGCAATAGCCTGCGCAGTCATGGGATTGTCTCCTGTTATCATGATGACTCGAATGCCGGCCGTTTTACATTCCTGAATAGCATCATGTGCATCCTCCCGGGGAGGATCTATCATTGCCTGTAATCCAATCCATATAAGCTCTTTCTCAATATCATCGGAAGTGGAATCGGTAGGCTTATAGGCAAAACCAAGGACCCGCAGAGCATCCTTAGTCAATTGTTCATTTTCATGCAATATAGATTCTTTTGTTTGCCGGTCAAGATCAGAAGCTTCTCCATCTATAATAACCCTGTTACATTTCTCCATTAATACCTCGGGAGCGCCTTTCGAAAATACCGTATATTCACCCTGGGAATCCTCCATCAACACGCTCATCATTTTGCGTTCTGAGCTAAATGATATTTCATCTATTTTCTCATAATCCTCAAAGGCAGATTCGGAAAGCAAGCGTTCCCCAATCCTTCTCAAAGCAATTTCGGTTTGTTCCCCGAGGTAAGTAGTTTTACCCTCCTCAGAAGTTTCAGTAACCGAATTATTGCAAAGGATACCACACTTCAACAAAAGCTTACCGACCTCATCTTCTTGCCACTTATTATCCGAAAGGTCTATTTCTTCTCCCTTGTAATATAATTTCACTACGGTCATTTCATTTTCGGTAATAGTGCCCGTTTTATCGGCACAAATGACGTCAACAGCTCCTACAGATTCAACAATTGAGAGCTTCCGGATCAATGCATTTTTCTTAACCATCAAATTGGCCCCTACGGCCAGAGCTAAAACAACCACGGCTGGTAATCCTTCTGGTATGGCTGCCACTGCAAGAGAAATAGCTGTTAGCAGAGAATTATAAAAACCAAACTTAAAAACGCCGATTACAGCAATTACTACTCCAATAAGTAAGGTTAGTAACGACATGCGTTTACCAAGCTGGGCAAGCTCTTCCTGGAAGGGTGTTTTCTCTTCGCCCATCTCTTGTAGCCGCGAGGCTACATCTCCAATCCGCGTATTCATCCCGGTTTTTTGAACTATAGCTTTTGCATTCCCACCGGTTACATAGGTATTGGCATAGACTGGTTCATCTTCTTGTTTGCGGACCCCTTTGGACTCACCGGTTAAAACCGATTCATCCACTTCGAGATGAAATGCTTCAATTAAACGACTATCAGCCGTAATCATATCTCCAGACTCAAGAACGAGTAAATCACCAGGGACAACCTCTGTTGAAGAAATTTCAATTTCTTTGTCGTCCCGAATCACTTTAGCTTTCGGAGCAGCCATCTCCTGCAGTGCTTCAATCGTCTTCTCTGCCTCATAATCCTGGATAAAGCCAAAGATCCCCGACAGCAATACAATAATCAGAATTAATACGGCGTCAACCGTGTTGGAGGCCTGCCCCGGTAAGAGCCCTATAGCCAATGAGATAATCGCAGCGCCAATTAAAACCAGGATGAGCGGCGAAGAGAACTGGGTTAGTAGGATTTTTAGCGGATTGACCTTTGAAGTTCGTACCAGTTCGTTACGGCCGGTTTCCTGCAACCGTTTTTGAGCTTCATCCGTCGTGAGGCCTTGTTGTTTCATACTATTCTCGATTCAGGTTTAAAAGCGACATCCCATCTAACCAATAGATTGGCAAATAAGGGAGGAATGATGAATTTAAACAAGATGCTCGAGGCAATTAGCACTGAAAATAATTCATTCCCAATTAACCCATTTTGGTATAAAATGGTTACAATTACAATGCTGGTACTGAATCTTACCGACAAGGCGATTCCCATGAGGATAGCCTTTCGTTTGCCTACCTCTTTTCGAGCTGTTATCCAGCTGCCCAGCATCTTGGCAAATCCCGAAATAAGAATAATGAGTACCACCAGGAGCAGGTTGCCAATCAAATATTCAATATTCATTTCCATCCCTATACTCAAAAAGAAGATCGGTGCCAAGAAGCCAAAAGTAAGTAACTTGGTATATGTTGACAGCTGTTCGAACTGTTTTTTACTGACAAAATATTTGGTTACCAAACCGGCAAAAATGGCGGCCAGAGCTTCCATACCTGCCATTTCACCTATACCGATATAGGCAAAGAAAATAATCAGCATAAAACAAACAATGATTCCGCTGTAATCCGGTATTTTTACCTTTGGGATGAATTTCTTTATGGAAAACAAAATAATGGTTAGGATTATAAGCAGAGCAAAAGCGACGACTTCTTTGCCCAGTTGGGTATGTATATCTCCCTTTATTCCCAGTAGTACACTCAACCAAATCAGGGCTGCCAATTCAAGGATATCGTCTAATGTGGCAATTCCAATGATAGCTTGTCCCAGCTTGGTATGTATGATCTTAAATTCTTCCAATATCGGGACCAATATCGCTTCTCCCACCGTCCCAAATGACATAGCAACCAAAGTTGCCGTTAACCAGGGAGTCCCGAAGACATAATGGATAAAGATACTGCCAAATACGGTAGCCAGGGCAATAGTCAGAATGGTTGTTGAAACAATCAATTTTCCAAGCTTTCTAATCTCATCCAGATCAATCTCTAGACCAATAATAAATAGCAGGAAGTACATCCCCAGTTCGGAAAACATAATAAATGAAGGATCTTGGCTCACTGAAGGGAAAGGATTATAAACGGCTAATCCTGCACCAATAATTAGCGCCGAAAATATCCAGGGGACCCGCACTTTTTCTATCACCGGCCCAATTAAAAAGGCCAACAGAAAAAAGCCACTCAGAAAAAGGAAAAAGATCATTTCAATGTCCTCAAGACGAATATTTTTCAGTTTGTATAGTGATATTTTATATCAGATGACGCTTTCTTGCGACTTATCGGTTACTACTCTTGTGATGATCATTCTGCTAATGATAAAACCTACCAGAGCAACAGCCACAGCTTGCCATTGATGCGTGAATAGCAGCAGCAGATAAAATCCTGAAACGACTACTACCGTCCGCAGCAGAAAGCTAAGCACGATCAGTAAATGGGCATGTTTAGTGCCTGCTACAAAACGCCTTATTGTAATCCATAAACCACCGAAATAAGCGACTCCCAGTATTCCGCCCGTAGCCAAGCTGATCAGCCCTGTTATTATCATATTCATTATTAGTCTCCTTATTCGATTTCTTTGCCTTCCTGTTTTATCCAGTACCACGCATTCAAACAGCCAATCGCAATCCCTACCACAAGCAACATCAATGTCCATGAGTACTGGCTGTTCGATATGGAATCGATCCAGATACCTAAAGCGAGCATTAACAAAGTAGGAATGGTAACCGACCACCCAACCAAGCCAAACATCCCAAGACCAAACCAAACTCCCTTTTGGGATTTTCTTCGAGCCTTTATTTTGCGACGTGATTTTTCTCCAACTTTTTCCTCAAAGTGATTCTCCCGTTCATCCGATTTCTTTTGCTCATCCATTATTACCCCTTGCCTTTTTGCAGTTCTACAAACCGGCGGATGAAATCAGCCTCCAGCTTTTCTAAAGCAATCTGTGTTTCCTTCTCTTTTTGATCTAAAACACGGAATTCTTCTCTCACAACCGATTCCAACTCATCAAGATTTTCTCCCTGTATCGCGTGACGAACCGAAGCCATAACCTGATCATCTTTTTTTACCAGAATTCCGCTATTTA
>Ga0209918_1000535_pt1 | contig 24618 bp, 20 predicted proteins | sample SalPonD_shore_MG_FD_185712 | JGI IMG/M metagenome (GOLD analysis project Ga0209918, IMG submission 185712) | Salt pond soil microbial communities from South San Francisco under conditions of wetland restoration - Salt Pond MetaG... | ecosystem: Environmental > Aquatic > Marine > Intertidal zone...
GCCTTCTGGTAATTATAATACATACTGTTAATGCTTATAGAATTGTATTTGTGGTAAAGCGATACATTTAGTGGTAAAGGTATTATTATTTTTAGTAAAGCATTGATATTTAGGGATTACCATACTCCTTATTTTCAGAATTACTACTATCTATTCATTTAATGTTATGCCGGGACACGGGGCACCCCGGGGTACATTACACCCCGGGAGGGACCTAACGAGATAATAAAGCTTTCCGGGATCATCGTTGAAATGCAGCATAACGATTCGGGTAAAAAGCGACTTTAAAAAAATCATTAAACAATTCAATTACGTTTTTCCCCGGGTCAATAGGGATTGTTAAACTGTAATAATGCTAATTTTATATCTTTTTATTCAATTAATATCAATAACTCAGGTAAACTTATAAATGGTGTTAATCCATGAATACCGATAACCTACCATGTACTAATTAATTCTCTTAAATATTGATATTATTGGCAAGAGTTTTTTATTCAATATCAGGGTTGAAAAGAAGTAATCGAATGATTGTTTAATCAATTTATTAGACTAACTGTTATATTGATGAGCAAAACAATAATCAATTTTGAGATAAAGCATATGTCATCTGATCGTAATCATGCAATCCAATCAATAGAATGGCTTGAAGACCACCTGCATATTATAGACCAGACATTCTTGCCAAAGCGATTAGTTTATACTGATTTGAGAGATGTGGGACGAGTGTGGGAAGCGATAAAGAAACTCAGAGTAAGAGGTGCACCCGCTATCGGCATAGCTGCTGCATACGGATTTTATTTGGGGATAAAGGACCTTTCCGAACAGAATTTTAATAGCTTCTGGGTCGAAGTTGAACGTATTGCCGAATACCTTAACAGTTCACGACCCACAGCCGTAAATTTAAGTTGGGCGCTGACGAGATTAAAAAATACGATCTATGCTAATAAAGAAAAACCTGTAAGCGAGATAAAAGAACGGGTTTTAAAAGTGGCTATAACTATCCATGAAGAAGATAAACGTACCTGTAAGCAAATTGGGATTAAAGGGCAGGAAATTATAAAGGATGGAAACCACATTCTAACTCATTGTAACACCGGAAGTCTTGCAACCGGTCAATACGGTACTGCTTTGTCAGTAATCTATCATGCTCATAAAAAAAACAAAAAGATTCATGTTTGGGTAGATGAAACACGACCTTTATTGCAGGGCGCACGCCTGACCACATGGGAATTAGACAGAGCAGCTATCCCCATGTCTTTGATTACTGATTCCACGGCCGGCTATTTAATGAAATTAGGTAAAGTAGATCTGGTAATCGTGGGTGCAGATCGTGTAGTAGCTAACGGTGATACGGCTAATAAAATCGGTACTTATTCATTAGCCGTTCTGGCTAAGGAACATGAAATACCTTTTTATGTGGCACTTCCTCTCTCCACAATAGACATATCACTTGAAAACGGCAATCAAATACCTATCGAAGAAAGAGATCATGATGAAATACGGAAAATAGGTAATACCCTTATTGCACCTGAAAAAGTCGAGACGTTTAATCCTGCATTTGATATCACACCAAATGAGCTAATTACCGGTTTCGTAACCGAAAAAGGCATTATTTACCCGGATTATAAAGAAAAATTCAAAAAGTTATTAAAGGGATAAAGCCTCAACAGCTTCTTTGGATTTCTCAATAATCTTCTCGGCTGTTATATCGTAGTGTGAAGCGTGCCAGATTACATTATTGTTTTGGACCAATAATATTTGTGGAGATTGATGTTTCACACCCAACCGCTCAGCTATCATCCGGGATACATTTCTGTTTTTAATGACATCTACATAATTTATTTCCACCTGTAAAGGTGCTATATCATCGGTAATTCTATCCAGTTCTTTATAAGCGCTGGAACTCGTACCACACCGGGTACTGTGTTTGAATATAATCTGTGGCTGTCTGTTGGATCGATGAATAATCCGTTCAATTGCTTCTGTATCTGTTGTTTCTACCCAATTTTTTCTCATGAAGTTAATTAGTTTATTTTATCCTTTTCAGTAATAACAAACATATCAGGCTATGTAATCATTCAAATAGCATAAGGATATAGTTTTAAACTTTCTACTATATTAAAATCTTCGGGTAAGAAATGGCTAAATTAAGCCTCCACTAATTCTTTATCATATTGATGACAAACTTCTTCAACTTTTTCGATTCCCAAACCGCGTCTGAGGATTACTGCTTCATCGCCGGTTAAATCAATGATAGTGGATTCCTGTTTGGTCAGATCCTGTTCATCATCAATAATGATGTCTACCTGTTTTTCAAAATCATGGAATAATTCCTGGCGATCAGGATAATAACCGGGCAGCCCGTTCCATTCCGGAAGTTTAGCGGATGTCGATATGAGAGGATCTCCAATTTCTGCAATCAACTCCTTGCAAATAGGATAATCGGGTACTCTAAATCCTATTGTTTTACGCCTGGGATTCAATAATAATTTTGGTACCGCTTTAGTAGCAGGCAATACAAATGTATAAGGACCCGGAATCAAACGTTTAATAATTTTAAAGTTATCATCTGTTATTAATGCAAATTTCGATATATCAGACAACGAATCACATATTAAAGTCAACAAATGATTTTTATCCAACCTGCGGATTTGTCTTATTCGATCAATTCCTTTCTTATTCGTATACACACATCCCAATGAATACTGACTATCGGTTGGAAACATGGCTATGGCATCCGACTTCAACTGATCGGCAACATCAAATATTCTTTTCTTATGTGGGGTGACTGGATGAATTTTAACCTTTTTAGCCATAATATTTTTTTTAAGTGAACTTTTATTCAATTAACACGCTTTGTAAGTAACGTAAAGAGGTATTACTTAACCTACGTTTATAGAGCCTAATATATTGAGTATAAATAGTGTTAAATGTCTGAATTGAAATGTTTACTTAAATGCTTCACGATTGAAATCCTCCCGGACATCATCTATCAATACCCAATATAAATTTTCTCTTAATTTTTTTATAAGCTTAATAGAAACTTACGCAATAAATATTGAACTCAAAATAAGATATCATTATGAGTAACTCAGTTAAAGCTTATTGGCTGGGACATTCAACTTTCAAGTTCGAGAGTCCCGACGGTAATATAATTTTTATCGATCCATTTCTCACAGATAATCCTAAAACACCGGATAGTTTAAAAAATCCGGATGCTATCGATTATATCCTCTTAACTCACGGTCATGAAGATCATGTTGGAGATACGCTTTCCCTTGCTAAAAAAACCGGAGCCAAAGTAGTTGGCATACTTGAATTAATCGAAGTCCTTAAAAAGAACGGGCTCAAAGAAGATCAGGGTATTGGAATGAATAAAGGTGGTACCGTTTATTTCGATGACTTCAAAGTTACCATGACTTCCGCCAATCACAGTTCATCATGGAAAGGTAATTACACCGGCGATCCCGCGGGGCTGATAATCCGTTTCAATAACGATTATACTGTTTACAATGCAGGAGACACCAATATCATGTACGATATGAAGTTATATGGGGAAATCTATAAACCTGATCTTGTCTGCCTTCCTATTGGTGACCATTTTACTATGGATCCTGTTGAAGCAGCTTATGCCGCAAAGTTAGTGAACGCAAAAAAGGCTATACCTATTCACTATGGTACCTGGCCACCGTTGATCGGATCTCCCGAAACATTTAAAGAACTGGTTGAAAAAGATACTGACACCAAAGTTATAATTCCCGAAATAGGCGAAAACTTTCTGGGTTGAAATAATTCATCTGCTTAATAAGCCGTCCCGTACTATCAGTGACGGCTTTTTTTAAAACTAATTATTTCATTAGATACCAATTACCCTGTAACTACCGGAAGCCGCTAACATTAAATATACTATAACACCGGTAATTGATACATAAAGCCAGATCGGCCACGTCCATCGTGCAATTTTTCGATGCTTATTGTAATTACCGGTACTCGCCCTGTATAATGTTATCAATACCAGAGGAACCACTGTAGCCGCCAATATTATATGTGTAATAAGAATTGTAAAATAAATGGGCCTGATCATTCCCTGACCAATAAAACGGACCTCTCCAACTTCAAAATGAAGAGTAAGATATGAAATCAGGAATAACACTGAGAGTGAGAACGCAGTCCACATTATCCTCATATGGATTTTCCGGTTCTTCTTAAGAATAAAGATAAGTCCGACAATCAACAGAACGAAAGTTGTCGTATTTAATATCGCATTAAGTAAAGGTAAAAAATGGAAAATGGACATTACTGTTTTTAGTTAGATATTTATGAAGTTCCTTAATTTACTAATCAACCATATTGATTAGTAATTAATATCACTTTAAAAAAAGTCTGAAATTAATTTTATATCCAGAATTTTACTATCATATCATTTAAAATAATTGGACACTAATGTTTAAATAATTGATATTTATACGCCGGGCAATTCGGAATAAACATACCGAATTAAATTTAATATTTTCTGAAATCTTAATTGTTTTTTCTTTTTTGGGATGATAATAGCTGATGGATTTCAAAATAACTTAAAATCGTCCATTTTAGACGGTTAAGGCAAAAATAAATACGCTATTTAGATTTTTTATAAATAAAAAATTAAGTTCAGTTGCTTCCTAATTCTATCTTATATTAAGTACGATTTTAAAAAGATCGAGTTGCGGTATTCAACCAGGAAATTAAATTCTCAAAGCTTATGTCTCAGATTTTCCCCAAATGGGCGAATCGTGTGCCTAAAAGGTTAACTATTGGCTCAATAGTATTATTAAATGCCATTATCTTCGGTGTATGGTATTTTTTCTCACCGAGATATTTAGATGTTGGTTACCAGCCAATTCAACCAATTCCTTATAGTCACGCTATACATGCCGGTAAACTGGGTATCGATTGCCGATACTGCCATACATCTGTGGAGAAATCGCCCCATGCGAATATCCCACCTACTCAAACATGTATGAATTGCCACAGCCAGATTAATTCCAAGAAACCCAAACAGATTGCTAAAATAAGAGATCATTGGAAGTCCGGTGAACCCATTAAATGGATTCGGGTAAATAAACTCCCTGAATATGTAAACTTCAACCATAGTGCTCATATCAATGCTGGTGTTGGTTGTGTAACCTGTCACGGTCGTATAGACAAAATGCAGGTGGTACATCAAGTTGAACCACTCAATATGGCATGGTGCATCAATTGTCACAAAAACCCGGCACCCCATTTACGTCCGGTCAGCCAGGTTACAAATATGAACTGGAAAGCTCCGAATGGAAATCCGGAAGCTTATGGCAAAAAAATCATGGCCGCCAGAAATATCCATGCACCCACATATTGTGATGGTTGCCATTATTAATACACAACAGAGTTTGAATATTAGCAGATTATATAATTCATAATTTAATTATGAGTAAAACAAACGAAAATCCTACATACTGGAAAAGTCTAAACCAGCTCGCAAATAACGAAGAGTACAAAAAATTTTTAGAAAGAGAATTCCCTGAAAATGCCTCCGAATTAAAAGATGGCATGTCCAGGAAAAACTTTCTTCGTATCATGGGGGCTTCAATCGCCCTCGCAGGATTTGCAGCTTGTCGTCGACCGGTAGAGAAGATTCTACCTTATAAAACACGACCGGAGGAGGTAGTACCCGGTAATCCTTTATATTATGCTACGGCGATGCCTTATCGCGGCTCCTTAACCGGATTGGTTGTTGAAACCCATGAAGGTCGCCCCACGAAAATTGAAGGGAATACGGAACACCCGGCAAGTATGGGTAACACAAATACCCAAATGCAAGGTGCTATTCTTGGCCTTTACGATCCCGATCGTGCTCACGGTATAACTTCAGATGGCCAGAAAAAGTCATGGGACGACTTCCTCTCTTTCGCCAAACAAAATTTCACATCCGATAAAAAGGTTGCGTTCTTATGTGAGGCCAATTCATCCCTCACACTTAACAGGCTTAAGAAAGGTGCCTTAAAAAAATTCAAAAATGCCGAATGGGTAACTTATGAACCATTTGGTGAACAAAATGCTTTAGAGGGTAACAATCAGGCATTTGGTAAAAAACTCCGAACATACAATCACTTCGATAAAGCGAAAGTAATTGTATCGCTGGATGCAGATTTTCTGCAACAGGGATCTGAAAATGTTACGAATATTGGTAATTATACCAGGGGACGTGCCCTGGAGAGTACCAAAGATTCTATGAATCGACTTTATGCCGTTGAAAGTAATTACTCTCTGACAGGCTCTAATGCTGATCACAGATTACGTATTAAAAACAGCGAAGTCGAATTATTTACCTATGCTCTTGCCGCTTCATTAGCTGATAAAATAGGCGGTCTGGAAGCATTTAAAGGATATAATAATCATTTCAGCAATCATAGCTGGGTCAGTGTACTTACCGAAGACTTATTAAATAATAAAGGTGAGAGCATTGTCGCTGCCGGTAACGATCAAAACCCGGCTGTACACGCCGCGGTAGCTGCTATAAACATGGCTCTTGAGAACAAAGATAAGACCGTATCTTATTACGATGTTCCGACATTTGAGACAGGTAATGATACGCAGCGCTTTTATGAGTTAACCCGCGACTTAAAAGCGGGTAAATATGATGCTCTTGTGATGATCGGTACAAATCCAGTATTTACAGCACCATCCGATCTCGATTTTAGTTCAGCTCTGAAAGCTACAAAAACGACTGTTTTATTATCTCAGTACCACGATGAGACAGCCCGCCAGACACAGTGGCATGTCAATCGTGCTCATTTTCTCGAGCAATGGGGAGATGGGACTTCTTATACAGGAGTAAAATCAGTTATTCAGCCGATGATTCAACCGTTATATGGTGGGAAAAGTGAGATCGAATACTTATACGCTATTATAAATGGTACATCCGGTGATGGACATAAATTGGTAAGAGAAACATGGAAATCGTACCTCTCCTCTACCAATTTTGAGAATCAGTGGGAAAAGATCCTTCACGATGGAATCCTTCCTAATACTGAGTTTGATACTCCGCGGGTTTCATTAAGTTCCTCTTTTGCTACTTATATGAATCAGGCCTTTGCACAAGCAAAAAAACCGGGTGATAATGAAATAGAGCTGGTAATTAAACCTGATAACAAAATTATCGATGGCCGCTACGGAAATATCGGTTGGTTACAGGAATTACCTGATCCCGTTACAAAGATAACATGGGATAATGTGGCTCTGATGAGTCTTAAAACAGCTGCAACATTCGGAGTCAAAAATGAAGATGTTGTCAGTATTACATCCGGGGGCAAAACTGTTAAATTAGCAGCCTGGGTACTACCCGGCCATGCTGATAACAGTATAACAATATGGGCAGGATACGGTAGAAAAGATATAGGCCGTATTGCTGACGATGACTTTGGTATTTACGTTGATAACAAATACAAAACGTTGCCTTTTGAAGTGCACAAGTTTGAAAGCAAAAATGTATTTCCATTTGTTACAACGGATAATCCTCTTTATCACACAAGTGTAACCGTTAAAAAAACCGGAGAATACTACAGTATTGCATCCACGCAAGACCATAGTAGTATGGAAGGCCGCCCGTTGGCACGTCAGGGCACTTTGGATACATATCGTGAGGATCCACATTTTGCTCCGGAAATGGAAGAAGTGGCCGGTATAGAAAAGAAAAGTTACCGTAAGTTTCCGGATGCTCTTTACACACCCCAGGAAGGCTATGATTATTTGCCACAATGGGGTATGTCAATCGATCTTAATTCCTGCATCGGTTGCGGAACATGTACAATTGCATGCCAGGCCGAAAATAATATACCTGTAGTTGGTAAGGAACAGGTTAAACGCGGCCGGGAAATGCATTGGGTTCGTACCGACCGTTACTTTATTGGTAACGATGCCGGAGATCCCGAAATCATTCACCAGCCGGTTCCGTGTATGCAATGTGAGTTGGCGCCCTGCGAGGAAGTTTGTCCTGTAGCCGCAACAACACACAGTAGGACCGGATTGAACCAAATGACCTATAACAGATGTATTGGTACGCGTTATTGTGCTAACAACTGTCCTTATAAGGTTCGTCGATTCAATTTCTTCAACTACTCGAAAGAATTCCTGTCGTCTGGTGATGATCCTGAGGTTATACAAATGGCTATGAACCCGGATGTAACGGTTCGTTTTCGTGGAGTTATGGAGAAATGTACCTATTGCGTTCAACGACTTAATCGGGCTCAAATCGACCGGCAGCTTGAAACGAAGAATCAATCGTTCAAACCTGTTGATGGTTCGGTTCAAACAGCTTGTCAACAAGCTTGCCCGGCTAATGCCATTAATTTCGGTGATATTTCCGATCCGAATAGTAAAGTTGTCAAGGTTAAGCATAACGAAAGAAACTACATTATGCTGGATGTCTTAAATACACGACCGAGAACATCATATCTTGCCAAGATTCGCAATCCGAATCCTAAAATGAGTTAAACTGAAATTCTAATTGAGTTTTCTGAAATTTTAACAAGAAACAAAACTGGACATGAGTAAGTCTTACGAATTTGTGCCAGAGCCGCCTTTAGTGCAAGGAAACCATACGTTTGGTAGCATAACGGCGCTCATAGGTGACATACCTGAGAGAGAAACTCCAAAAGGTTGGTATATAGCCTTTGGTGTGGCCAATTTATTGCTACTATTGTTAGTAGCCCTGCTAAGTTATTTAGTCTGGGAAGGTCTTGGCGTGTGGGGTCTGAATAACCCTGCCGGTTGGGGCTGGGCTATTATTAACTTTGTATGGTGGGTCGGTATTGGTCATGCGGGTACGTTAATATCTGCTATTCTTTTTCTATTTCGCCAGCACTGGAGAACAGCTATTAACCGTTTTGCAGAAGCTATGACCATATTTGCCGTAATGTGTGCCGGTTTATTTCCGGCTTTTCACGTCGGGCGTATTTGGGTCATCTACTGGGTGTTTCCGGTTCCGAATCAGATGGGCATGTGGCCGAACTTTAGTTCACCGTTGTTATGGGACGTATTTGCGGTTAGTACTTACTTCACCGTTTCGCTGTTGTTCTGGTATGTCGGTTTAATTCCCGACCTCGCGACCTTACGTGATCGCGTTAAAAGTAAAACATCTCGATTTTTCTATGGAATGTTTGCACTTGGATGGACAGGAAGCAATCGTCACTGGCTGAACTATGAAAAAGCTTACATGATTCTGGCTGGTTTGGCCACGCCGCTGGTATTATCGGTACACACAATCGTGTCTTTCGATATGTCAGTTTCAAATGTACCGGGTTGGCACAGTACAATATTTCCGCCCTATTTTGTTGCCGGGGCTATTTATTCCGGTTTCGCCATGGTTGTCTCTCTTATGATCATCTCCAGAAAAATTTACGGCCTGGAGGACATTATGACCGTCGATATCATGGAAAAGATGAATATCATTATGATGGTAACTGGTAATATGGTGGCCTTTTCGTACCTGATGGAAGGATTTATGTCGTGGTACAGCGGTTACATTTATGAACGGGGGATCTTCTGGCTATACGTAGTAGGACCTTACGCATGGGGATTCTGGATATTGATGTTCTGTAATGTGATTAATCCACAGTTCATGTGGTTTAAGAAAGTGAGGCGAAGCGTTACACTCACATTTCTCGTCGCCACTTTCGCCAATATTGGTATGTGGTATGAGCGATTTATGATTATTGTCGCTTCTCTGGCTACCGATTTTATGCCATCATCCTGGGCTTATTACTCACCAACATGGGTTGACTACTTAACATATGTCGGGACATTCGGATTGTTTTTCACCTTTTTTCTTCTATTCCTGAGGTTCTTACCCATGGTAGCCATCTCAGAAGTTAAGGCTGGCTTGCCGCAAGCGGATCCCCATTATTATGAGGAAGATGACCAACTTGAAGGCTCTAACGGCGCCGGATCAATTGTTATTCAACCCAATGAGAGTGTTTAAATAACGATCGTATATGGAAACGAAAGAAAACAAACAATTACACGGTATATTAGCGGAATTTCAGAATCCTGCTACCTTATTGCATGCTGCCGAAGCAGTTAATAATGCCGGCTATAATAAATTTGATACGTTCAGTCCATTCCCTATTCATGGGATTGAAAAAGCCATGGGATTGAAAAAATCTAAATTAGGATGGATAGTTCTCGGCTTCGGGCTGGTTGGATTAATAGGGGCTGTCTGGTTAATGGTGTGGGTTATGTCATCGGCTATGCCACTGAGTATCAGTGGAAAACCCTTGATTGATCCCCCGATTTATGTACCTATTGCATTCGAATTGACAGTGCTGTTATCGTCTTTCGGTGCAGTATTTGGAATGTTGTTTTTAAATGGATTACCGAAACCATATAATCCATTATTCAACTCTGAAAACTTCAATAAGGCATCAGATGACGGTTTCTTCCTTTATATAGAATCAGAAGACGCCCTGTTTTCAGAATATAAAACAACTGAATTGCTGAAAGATGCAGAAGCTGTGAATCTCGAAAAGATCTACGATTAACAATTACTCATTGGATTTGGTTTAAAAAGCTAAGACATTGCAGATGAAACTATTAAAAAACAATCGCTCGATAGCTCTTATATTGCTTGCTATGGCTCTATCTGCCTGTAGGGGTAAGCCATTTCACAAACCGCCTATTCTACCCGAACAAAACATGTTCAATCAGGCAAAGTATAAGGCACAACAAGAAAATACATTCTTCTCTGATAACCGAGCCATGCGTATGCCTGTTAAAGGTACTGTGGCACGTGGATGGTTAAAGACAAATACCAAATTCTGGGATGGAAAAACCAAAGATGGCAAATGGGTACAAAAAATTCCTTTACCCATAACGACCAAACTTGTTAACAGGGGTAGAAAACGATTCGATATCTATTGTACACCCTGTCACAGCCGGTTAGGTGACGGTAATGGTATGGTAATACAATTCGGAATGCTCCATCCCCCGTCATATCATACCGCGGCACTTCGTGATTCTGCTGACGGATTCCTGTATAACGTTGTCACAAACGGTTTTGCTGTTATGCCCGGTTACAGAGACCAGGTACCAGTTAATGACCGATGGGCAATCGTAGCTTATATCAGAGCTTTGCAATTAAGTCAGCACGCCACTAAAGCAGATCTGCAAGGTTATACTTTTTCTGATTCTGCCATAACAGCTTATAAAGATAGTCTGCAGGCTGCTAAAGAAGCTGCAAAAAAACAAGCTGAAGCAAGTCAACAACAGCAGAAAACGATGAGTGCTGATCAAATGATTGCTTTGGGTAAAAAACTGTATACCGAGAAAACATGTAATTCCTGTCATACAACCGACGGTTCCAGTGGTGTTGGGCCTACTTGGAAGAATCTATTTGGAAGAAAGACTACCCTGTCGAATGGACAAACACTGACTGCCGATGAGAGTTACATCAAAGAATCAATAATGAAACCTCATAAGCAAATTGTTAAAGGCTTTCAACCTGTTATGCCAGTGGGGCTGATCAGTAGTCAGCAAAACCTCGACGCGTTAGTTGCATATATCGCATCTATTTCCAATTCAAGCCAGGCAAAACAATATGTGAAGCAGCTGAAAGACAAACAGCAGCAGGCCGGCCAGCAAAAATCGTCTATGAGTCAATCACAACTGATTGATTTAGGCAAGAAATTGTATACGGAGAAAACATGTAATGCCTGCCATACCACTGATGGTTCAAGTGGTGTTGGGCCTACCTGGAAAGGTCTGTTTGATAAAACAGTTACTTTGAAAAGCGGTAAGACGGTTAAAGCCGACGAAAATTATATCAAGGATTCTATCATGAATCCAAATAAACAAATCGTCAAAGGCTTTCAACCTGTTATGCCACAAGGTTTGGTCAGTAAGTCACAAGATGTTCAGGCTTTAGTAGCATATATTAAATCTCTCAAAAAATAGAAATTGTTCAGATATATAAGTGAGTTAAGCATAAATATTTGAAAAGTAAATCATGAAAAAAATCAAAATAACAGACTCACTGTCGTTTCCAGAAGATAATAAGGCGACAACATCTTTATTCGTAATTGGAGCAGTGGGACTAATAGCCAGTGCAATAGGTTATTTTGTCAACAGGGAACAATTTTACTTCTCCTATTTGACCAGTTTTGTTTTCATTGCAAGCTTGTCATTGACATCGCTGATGTATGTTATGTTACAACACGTAACACATTCATCGTATAGTGTTGTTTTCCGAAGGGTACCGGAAGTATTGGCTCGAAATATATTTATTGTAGCCATACTCTTCATTCCAATCTTTTTTGGGATGCATTACTTGTTTGAATGGACACACTGGACTCCCCAGGAGATTTCCGCAAGTAAAGTTCTGCCTTATAAATCTCCTTATCTGAACTACCCGTTCTATATCATCCGGTATTTTATCTATTTTGGAATATGGTCTTTCTTTGGTTTCCGATTATATAAGAACTCCATTAAAATGGATGAAACCGGAGATTGGGGATTACAAACGCTTCTCAGAAGAACAAGTGGACCCGGATTATGGCTTTTTGCCATCACATGCGCCTTCGCTTCATTCGACTGGCTCATGGAACTTGATCCGCACTGGTACTCCACAATTTTTGGTATTTATTTCTTTGCCATGAGTTTTCAGGCTTTCTTTGCCATGATGATTCTTATCCTGCTCTATTTGCGGAAGAAAGGAATTCTGGCAAATACCATTACCATGAAACATTTCAATGATTTGGGCTTGTTACTCTTCGCATTCACAATTTTCTATGCCTACATCGCTTTTGCTCAGTTCTTACTGATTTATTATGCCAATATACCTGAAGAGGTTGTATGGTTTAATATGCATCTGAATGGCAGCTGGATATATGTAGGTTGGTTAATACTCTTCGGCCGTTTTGTAATTCCCTTTACTGTTTTACTTGGCAAAGGGGCCAAAGGTAGTTTGAAAGTTTTAAAGTATATTTCGATTTGGGTTCTGTTTATGCAATTTGTTGAATTATACTGGCTGGTAATGCCTAATCTCCATAAATCAGGTATCCAGATAAGCTGGCTTGATTTCGCAACTTTAATTGGATTGGGTTGTATATTCCTCGGGCTGTTTTTCAATACCTTTAAAAAGCATAGTATGATACCGAAAAACGACCCATTATTAGCTGATTCATTAAATAAACACTAATTTAGCTGGTAGAATAAGATGAGTTCAAAGGATCTTGATAATTCAAAAGAATTGAATCCTGAAGAAGGAAATTTCCAAATAGAAGATGAAGAGGAGTTTATCCATTCCCTTGATGAAGGGGTCACTGAAGATACTCTTAATCTGAAAAGACTCGTTTTCTGGGTAGTGACCGGATTGAGTCTAGTTGTCATGCTTATAATTATCGCATATAATATCTATACCTATAATTCTTATGAGATAGAACAACAGGTCAACGATCAAAGCGTTAATTATCAAATTAGCCAAAAAAGGGCTCAAGAACATCAAATATTAACATCATATGGAATAGTAGACCTTAAAAAAGGTTTATACCGAATTCCTATTGATAGTGCTATATCTTTATATGTTAAAGAAAATCAAAACACAAACTCTCCGAAAGAGAATAAGTAACAAACGCTGTCGATTTTCTTACTCGCTGATTGTAGCGTTCTTTATTTTATTATTTATTACTACCAATAACGTTCTTGCTCAACGAGCTTTGAATAAAGCCCGTGGCCTTGAAGGAGTAGGTATCACAGAAAAACTAGGGAAAAAGGTACCTAAAGATATCTCTTTCCTGGATTCTGAGGGTAAACCCGTAACCATTGGTCAGATACTTAAAGGGAATAAGCCTGTTATTTTAGATCTGGCATATTTCACCTGTCCGATGTTATGTCCCATGATCATTCATGGAATGATGAACGGAGTTAAGAAACTTGACTGGTCACCCGGTAAGGATTACAAAATTATAACTGTCAGTTTCGATCCACATGATACATATAAAATCGCCGCTGCCAAGAAAAAAGCGTATGTCGATACACTTAGTAGTCTTGGTAAACCGGGAGCAAAAAAAGGATGGTATTTTTTGACAGGTAAACAGGATCAGATTAAACGTTTGACCAAAGCGGTGGGTTTTGGTTACAAATATCTGCCTGAAAAGAAAATGTATGCCCATACGGCGGCACTTATTTTCTTAAGTTCAGATGGTAAGATATCCCGATATCTTTATGGGATATCATTTCCGTCATTACAGCTGAAAGGTGCACTTGGTGATGCTGCTCATGGCAACATAGGCAGCACTCTTGATAAAATCATATTATATTGTTGTCAATATGATCCAGGTACAGGTAAATACACAGCATCGGTTCGAAATATAATGAAACTAAGCGGTGTTGTTGTTATGATTCTTCTGGGTGGACTTTTAGGAATCCTCTGGTTTAGAGAAAAAAAGACAAAAAACACATAATAAACGTTTAATAAAACAGATGTTTAATTTAGGCAAGTATTTCTTACCACCGGCAAAGTCTACTTTTGCCCATAATACTGATGCATTATTCAACTTCATTACTACAACAGGTGCATATCTGTTACTCGGTATTGTTGTTGTGATGATCTACTTCGTCATTAAATACCGAAGAAGATCCGAGGATGATGTAACCTCTTTGGTTGACCATAATACGACGATAGAAATCGTTTGGTCAATAATTCCGTTAATCCTCGTACTCGTGATTTTCAGCTGGGGATTTAAAGATTATTATAAACTCTTTACTCCACCTCAGGATTCTTATGAAATAAATGTCACAGCTCAACAATGGCTTTGGAAGTTTAAGTATGATAATGGTAAAACGACCATGAATAAACTCCATGTTCCGGCCGGAAGGCCAGTGAAACTCGTCATGAAGTCAAATGATGTTATCCACTCACTTTTTATACCTGACTTCCGGGTAAAACATGACGTTCTTCCAAGCAAATACTCTATTGTCTGGTTTGATGCTAAAAAACCGGGACATGCGGATCTGTTTTGTACTCAATATTGTGGGGTAGGCCATTCCAATATGCATGCCGATGTCATTATTCAGTCTCAAAAAGATTTCGATAAATGGCTGAAACAAGGGGCTTCAAGTTCAAATGGTAAACCTTCGGGTAAAACTATGGCTGAATATGGGAAAGAATTGTATCAGAAGAACGGATGTAATTCTTGCCACTCCCTGGATGGTTCAAAAGGTGTAGGGCCTTCATGGAAAGGAGTATTTGGAAGTAAAGTTACTTTAAGTGATGGGAAAACGGTAACTGTAGATGAAAACTACATACGTGAATCAATTCTGAATCCTGGTGCCAAAATTGTCAAAGGCTATAACAATGTAATGCCGACATTCCAGGGTGTCCTTAAAAACGAACAAATTGATGCACTCATAGCATTTATAAAGAAGCAAAAATAATATGGATAGCACAGAAACCAAGAATAAGATAAAACTCAAGGTACGTCACTTTCCACTTGACGAAAACCCTCCAAGTCATTATGCCAATAACAAGAAGGGTATTAAATCATGGCTCCTGACCAGGGACCATAAGCGCATTGGTATTATGTACCTTTGCACTATAACACTTGTCTTTTTATTCGCCGGTATAATGGCGCTGCTGATACGTTTATCACTTTGGAACCCGGCCAATCATATTGTTGCAGCTAAAACATATGATATCCTTTTTACACTTCACGGTACTATGATGATATTTCTTTTCCTTGTACCGGGTGTCCCAACCACATTGGGCAACTTTTTCCTCCCTATGATGATTGGTGCTAAGGATGTGGCATTTCCAAGGCTTAACCTGGCCAGTTACTATATCTATGTTGCCGGTGCCATATTTACTATTTTTGCTATTATAAATGGCGGTGTTGACACAGGATGGACATTTTATACCCCATACAGTATACATTCTACGACTAATGTGCTACCGATGACTATCGGTATATTTATCATCGGTTTCTCGTCCATTTTAACCGGGTTGAACTTCATTGTAACCATGCACAAATTACGCGCTCCCGGTTTATCATGGGGTAAATTACCACTCTTTACCTGGAGTATTTATGCAACAAGTATCATTCAGGTGTTAGCTACTCCCGTACTCGCCATTACGGTATCATTATTGATCATGGAAAGAGTGCTGCATATCGGTATTTTTAACCCGGCTCTCGGTGGTGATCCCATATTATATCAACACTTTTTCTGGTTCTATTCTCACCCGGCGGTGTATATTATGATCGTACCCGGATTCGGTATCATATCAGAATTAATCGGTACTTTTTCCAAGAAACGGGTTTTTGGTTACTGGTTCATCGCTATTTCGAGTTTGGCCATTGCTTTTCTTGGATTCCTCGTGTGGGGACACCACATGTTCGTTTCAGGTCAATCCGCTTTGGCATCAACAGTATTCTCACTGATCACATTCTTAATTGGTATACCTACGGGTATTAAGATCTTTAACTGGCTGGCGACAATGTATAAAGGGTCAATAACATTGAAGACGCCTATGCTTTATGCGCTGTCATTTATCTTCCTCTTCACTATCGGTGGAATTACCGGTATAATGCTTGGTGCTCTTTCAGTTGATGTTCACCTGCATGCTACCTATTACGTAGTTGCCCATTTTCACTATGTGATGTTCGGTGGAATGTTGATCGCATTCATAGGTGGTTTACATTACTGGTGGCCCAAAATGACTGGTAAGATGTATAGCGAAACTATGGGTAGAATATCATGGTTCCTTGTCTTCGTTGGTTTCAATGTTACTTTCTTCCCACAGTTTATCCTTGGTGCTAAAGGAATGCCGAGAAGGTATTATAATTACCTGCCACAATTCGAGACACTGCACAGAACGTCCACGGTAGGATCCTGGATACTTGGTCTTGGATTCCTCCTTATGGCAGTATATCTCATTCATTCATTAGTTAAAGGTAAAAAGGCACCTTCTAACCCATGGAATGCGCGTACACTCGAATGGATGACATCTTCACCACCTATTGGTGAAAACTTTAACTACACCCCGGTTGTCACTCACGGGCCATACGATTTCCACAGGCCTGTAAGCGAATTTCTGCTTGGTCTTGCCGGAAGCGATGGACATGGCGGTAATGGTGATCTTCATCCGGAAGGCGGAACACCGGTAACCGTGGAAGAATCCAATAACTAACGTGAAACAGGATTTGGTTTAATAAAAAATTAATTAACTAACGTTTAAAAATTTTATGTCACAGGTTAATGTAGCAACGGAAAACAAATCATTTGTTCAGCATCATTTTGTGGATGCTGAACAACAGTTTGATACCGCAAAGTTGGGCATGTGGATATTTCTTGTTACCGAAATACTTTTCTTCGGCGGTTTATTTTGTGCATATGTAGTTTTTCGATCATGGTATCCACAAACATTTATGGCGGCATCCGGACATTTGGATAAAATTCTGGGTGGTGCCGATACAGTCGATCTTATCTGTAGTAGCGTAACTATGGCACTTGCCATACATTATATACAGGTTGGTAAAGAAAAATTAACTTTTATTCTACTTGGAATTACATTTCTTTTCGGTGCGGCATTTATCGGATCTCACCTTTATGAATGGTTAGATGAAATGAGTGTTGGCATCTATCCCGGATCTGCTTATGCTTTTAAAGGGATTAGTGACCCGCATGCCTATGTTTTCTTTACTCTTTATTACCTGATGACCGGCCTCCATGGTATTCACGTATTGGTTGGTATGGGACTTATGGCCTGGTTAATGGTAAAAACTAAAAGGGGCAGATTTAGTTCCGAATATTACACCCCTATTGAAATCACAGGCCTGTACTGGCACTTTGTGGATCTTATCTGGATCTTCTTATTACCTCTACTCTACCTAGTCGATTAAAAGGAATTAATTATGAGCGAACAACATCATCATATCGTACCCGTAAAAACTCTTATCACTATAGGAGCGATATTAGTATTTTTGACGATTTTAACGGTATTCTTTGGTTATCTGCATTTACCTTCACCATATAATGCCATTGTTGCAATAGGAATTGCAATCATCAAATCAAGCCTCGTTGTAATGTTCTTTATGAATCTGTACTGGGAACACAGAAGATTCAACATCATGGTATTTTTAGCCGGATTGGTATTCCTGAGTATTTTTATTGGTTTAACAATGCTTGATACCATGTACCGTTCCCATATTGTTCCCGGATTCTAACGGTATAATATAATTTTTAAAGTATGTACTTAAGCCGGTCTTATATCAAGATCGGCTTTTTTATTTCACTACTCTGTTGAACAAGTAAGAGGAATATAAATTCAGTGCTTACGAGTATAGATATGTTCGTGAGGTGGAGTACTTCCAGTGCCGGTGGCATATTCAAATAGACAAGCCCTATTCCTAACAAAATCTGAAATATCAGTAAAGCAAATATAGAGGTTCCTATTCTGCGATATATGCTTTGCGGTTTAAACAGACGTAAATTATATATAAGCCATAAACAGGCAATCATTACAACCCATGAAAACGTCTGATGAATAGTGTCAATGAAACCAACCTGAGATAACCATGCTGAGCGGGGAATGGTTAATGAACTGTCTTTCACAACGTCTACAGACTGACGAACCTGTGTGCCAAATCCAATCTGTATTAAAGTTGCAACTAATAACACAATACCCGACCAGTATAGTTTAGTTTTATTATTTTTGGTCAAAGTAAGATCAATTTTTTTCTGAAAAGCTTTATAAGTGGCATAGATTAAAATGATTAAAATAGCTAAAGCCGTGTACATATGAACTGAAATAATCCATGCTTTAAGTGATGACTTTACCACTTGACCTCCCAGCCAGCCTTCGAAACCGACAAGCAACATGGCAATACCGGAACTGTAAAAAACCGCAGGTTCCGTTTTCCGGTATTTAATTGATCTTATAAAGGTCAATATTATCATTATACCAGTGGTTATACCTACCAGCCTATTAACGTATTCAACCACCATTAAAACCGGATTAAACTGTGACTTATCAAACCCCGGAGGCAATTGTGAGGCTGAAAATGGCGGGATCCAGCTTCCGAAACATTTGGGCCAGTCGGGACAACCCAGGCCAGCACCCACTGCCCTGACCAAACCTCCAACGAAAATTAAAAAAATAGTAATGAATATTGTTGCCAGTGCCGTTTTTTGAAAAGCATTCAATTTCGTCTTCACGTATAAACTCTTCTTTTTATGTCGATTACTTAATTATATCCGTTAACGTATCAGAAAAAGGTTTTCTGTTAAATGTGCTTTTAAAGTGTCTTAAAATACAAATATTTGTTAACTTCCTCTGTTTAATATGAAAGCTTACGGCTTTTACTACCAGGCTAAAACTCGCAGTAAATAATATTTATTTCGAATGAAATTCACAGTTGTTAAATCTCTCTCTCGGTCACACAATCTAAATACGATTTCAGCCTATTATGAATTGACTAAACCCGGCATTACTTTCCTGGTTTTGGCAAGTATGACAATCGGTTTTTTGCTCGGATCGACCGGGGGCATCGATTACTTTAATTTGCTGAATGCAATGATAGGCACTTTTCTCATTGCCAGTGGCACATCAGCTTATAATCAATATATTGAGAGAGACCTTGATAAATTAATGCTGCGTACACAAAAGAGGCCGTTGCCCATGCACAGGGTTGGTCCCAAAAATGCTTTCCTTTTTTCCACATTATTATTGATTTCAGGCCTTACTTATCTGATCCTGACCGTTAATTTGGTGGCCGGTATTATTTCAGCACTGACTTCTGTCCTTTATCTCGGTTTTTACACACCTTTAAAACGGATTTCCTTTATAAATGTCTTTATTGGTGCAATTCCCGGTGCTTTACCACCCGTTGGTGGTTGGGCAGCGGCTACCGGACATCTCGACCATGTGGGTATGTGGATTTTATTTGGAATTGTTTTCCTCTGGCAGATACCACATGTAGTGGCAATAGCCTGGTTATGTAATGATGATTATGAGAGAGCCGGATTTCATATGCTTCCGCTGAGGGATAAAAACGGGACAATGTCCACGATTACAATCATGTCTTGTTTACTGATATTGATACCTGTTAGCGCGACACTTTATACTTACCATATAAGTGGTATGATTTATCTTATCGGTGCCATTTTATCAGGACTCGGTTTTCTCCTTTATGGTATCTTCTTTATGAACGACCGGACTAAAGACAATGCGAAAAAATTAATGTTCGCGTCTTTATTTTACCTTCCATTGGTCTGGATTTTCATCCTTATTGACAAGCTGATCTGAATATAGTATTACAATTTGTGAGTGATAAACTGCATGTGCTACTATTATTGTGGGTTTTATGCGTCAATATGGTAATATTCTTTCTATGAATATTCATAACTACCAATCTACGCTCACATCTATCATAGCGTAATGGTTGACAAAATTTGGAATGCTAAATAACGTGAGGTTTGGATAAGAATCGCAGAGTTGTAATAATTACATTGAGAATACGACCAGTGAAAATATAACATATCATGACGACGGTCGACTGACCATCGACGACACAGAGCTGTTTTGATGCATAAAGCATGATTCAGATACCGAACTCACGTTGATTATACGGTTTTTCAAAATAAATAATGGTTAATTAATATCAGGGCATTTGTCGGTTGTCGGTTATGTCAGTTGTCTGTGGCCGGTTGTTGGTGGTCATAGAATAATCTAATGTAACAGCTACTTTTATTAAGAAGATAGATTAATAAGCTTAAATAAACCTCACGTTAAATATTGATTATGCCGATTGCCCAAGTAAATCATCTGTCGTCAAAACTTTGATAAAAAAAAAGGAACCACCGATTTAAGTGGTTCCCAAATACCATTTAAAGAAAAATCAAAATCAATATATAGCTGGATATTTTTGAGGATTTGCCTCATGCATGATCCGGTAAACGGCATCAAAAATTTCTTCAGTATTCGGTTTTGAAAAATAATCACCATCAGAACCATAGGCAGGCCTGTGTTCCTTAGCAGATAACGCGTATGGCTCCGAGTCCAGATAGAAATACCCTTTTTGTTCCTGCAGAACTTTCTGCATCATAAAGGCCGTTGCAGCGCCCGGCATATCTTCATCTACAAATAAGATCCTGTTTGTCTTCTTCAGGGATTCCACAATCATGTGGTTAATATCAAATGGCAACAGAGTTCTAACATCTATCAGCTCAGCTGATATGCCTGTACGCTCCAAATCTTTTACTACAGACGCTACGATATTACAAGTCGACCCATAAGATACAATTGTAATATCGGAGCCCTCAGAAACGATTTCCGGTATTCCAAGCGGGGTTGTGAATTCCCCAAGATTCACCGGTAATTTTTCTTTGGATCGATAGGCATTTAATGGCTCAACAATTAAAGCAGGGTCGTCCCCCTGTAACAAAGTATTATAAAAACCAGCAGCCTGAGTAAGGTTTCTTGGAACACAAACATGTAATCCCCTTACTCCATTAATAATTAATCCCATGGGTGAACCGGAGTGCCAGATACCTTCCAGTCTATGTCCCCTTGTGCGTACAATGAGAGGCGCTTTCTGTCCACCTTTTGTCCGGTAATGAACCGTAGTGAGGTCATCACTTATAGTCTGGAAAGCATATAGGAGATAATCCAGGTATTGGATTTCGGCAATAGGCCGGAGTCCTCTCATGGCCATACCGATACCCTGTCCCACAATCGTTGTTTCCCGAATACCGGTATCACTGACTCTTAATTTTCCGTATTTTTCCTGAAGACCTTCCAGGCCAAGATTTACATCACCCAATTTCCCAGAATCTTCACCGAAAACCAGAATAGAAGGATCTCTGTCAAAAAGAATATCGAAATTATCACGAAGAACAACCCTTCCGTCTACCATCTTGGCATTTTCATCGTATTTAGGTTTAATCTCCCTGATTTTCAGAGGAGACCATTCCGATTCACTAATCACGTGTGAATCATACCGATCCCTGTTAATTTCTTCCTGTTTCCTAAGCCATTGAATGAGTTCATTACGAGCTTCAAAATCCTGACCAGCCGTAACCCGAAGTGCTTTCTTAACCGTCGAGAAAATTTCCTTCCGGATTGGAAGCATCGCCGTCTTCAGATCCTTTTTTATGGCAATTATATCATCTGAATTATTAGTCTCATTTTGAAATTTTTCCAATATCGAAAGCACTTCTTTCTTCTCTCTTTCAATTGGTTCCCTGAACGATTTCCATGCTTTCTGCTTCTCCTGAGATACATACCGCTGTACATCTTTTTCTATTTTATCCAGCTCTTCTGGTGTTGCCAGTTCTTTATCAATGATATATTCGCGGAGTTTACGATTACAGCAATATTCTTTTTCCCACTGCAGCCGCTCTTTCGACTTATACCTTTCATGGGAACCCGAGGTTGAATGACCCTGTGGCTGCGTTACTTCCTGTACATGAACGAGTACAGGAATATGTTCTTTACGTGCTATTTTTACAGCTTTCTCATAAGTTTCTAAAAGGGCTTCGTAATCCCAGGCTTTAACAGTGAATATTTCAAAACCCGGTTGTGTTTTAGTTCGCTTGAAACCACGTAAAACAGTAGAAATACTTTCTTTTGTCGTTTGATACTTTTTAGGAACAGAAATACCGTATCCATCGTCCCATACTGATAAAACCATTGGTACTTGTAGTACACCTGCCGCATTAACTGTTTCCCAGAATACGCCCTCGGAAGTACTGGAATCGCCAATAGTGCCAAATGCAACTTCATTTCCCTTATTGGAAAATTTGCTGTGACCATCTAATAACTCATTACCTCTATAAATTTTTGATGCATGTGCAAGACCCAATAACCTCGCCATTTGTCCGGCTGTAGGTGATATATCGGCTGAAGTATTCTTCATTTTCGTTAAATCTTTCCACGAACCATCATCATTTAAACTTCTCGTGGCAAAATGGCAATTCATCTGTCGTCCACCGGAATTCGGTTCGGCCTCCACATCGGCATGAGCATAAAGTTGTGCAAAGAATTGCTGAACATTCAATTGATTAATGGCCATCATGAAGGTTTGATCCCTGTAGTAACCTGACCGGAAATCTCCCTCTTTAAAATATTTCGCCATGACAATTTGAGGCACTTCCTTACCATCCCCAAATATTCCAAACTTCGCTTTACCCGTTAATGTCTCTTTTCGCCCTAATATTGACGACTCCCTGCTTATGACTGCCATTCTGTAATCTTCTAATATCTCTTCCCTGTTTATTTGGTCAGTCATTGTTTTTTTTCTCGCTTTTGCAGTCTGTGTATTTTCCATCTTCTCCTCAATAAATTAGACCTTCCCGGCCATTAGCCAAATATATTTAATTTACTTACCCGACCATAGGTTAAATAATAAGAGTAACTCATAAATTTCACAAAATTCTATTTTTTTCACACACATTTTAACTCTTTTGGCCGGTTTCTTACTTACACATTACAAAATTTATTAAATGCTTATTAATATATTATAAAATGAAAAAGTGATTGACGTAATTAATTTTATCACGTCAATCACACGTATCAAAGATATTTATTCAGTAAAACCTCCGCGGGTCATTTTTATCGGATCAAGTGCGTCATTAAGTTCTTCATCCGACAAATCGGTCATCTCTTTTGCGACCTCTTTTAAAGCTCTTCCTTCGGCGAATGCTTTTTTAGCAATTTTAGCACCTTTTTCGTATCCGATAATAGGATTAAGAGCTGTTACAAGAATGGGATTCTTTTCCAGTTTGTCTTTAATCTTCCCGGTATTGACCGTCAGATTAGCAATCGATTTATCCGCCATATTTTTGGAAACATTTGCGAGTAATTTCAGCGACTGCAGTAGATTTAATGCGACAACCGGCAGCATAACGTTCAATTCGAAATTACCAGCCTGTCCGCCAATAGTAATAGCTGAATCGTTCCCTATAACTTGCGCGGCTACCATCGTAACTGATTCTTCAATAACCGGATTTATCTTGCCGGGCATAATGGACGATCCGGGTTGTAATGCCGGCAGTGTAATTTCAGAAAGTCCACTATTGGGACCAGAATTCATCCAGCGTAAATCATTGGCAATTTTCATTAAACTTACGGCAATCGTTTTTAGTTGACCGCTCAGTTCAACAAGCGTATCAACTGTTCCCTGTGCCTCAAAATGATTCTCTGTTTCTTTAAATTTACCACCTGTAAACTCACTTATTTGTGCAGCAAACTTTTTACCGAATTCCGGATGAGTATTTAATCCTGTACCGACAGCCGTTCCGCCCTGGGGTAATTCTCCAAGGCGTATCATGGCCGATTCAACACGGTCAACACCCAATTGCATTTGACGTGCATACCCACCGAAAACTTGTCCAAACGTTACCGGCATAGCGTCCATCAAATGAGTCCGGCCCGTTTTCACAATATCCTTTAACTCATCTCCTCTTTTTAAAAATGTCTCTTTCAAATGATTCAGGGATGGGATCAACTTATTCTGAGCCATCAAGTAAGCAGAGATACGAATTGCAGTAGGAATTACATCGTTTGAACTTTGTCCATAATTGACGTGATCATTCGGATGTATTTTAATA
>Ga0209918_1000536_pt1 | contig 24554 bp, 26 predicted proteins | sample SalPonD_shore_MG_FD_185712 | JGI IMG/M metagenome (GOLD analysis project Ga0209918, IMG submission 185712) | Salt pond soil microbial communities from South San Francisco under conditions of wetland restoration - Salt Pond MetaG... | ecosystem: Environmental > Aquatic > Marine > Intertidal zone...
CATCGCAGCGACTTCGCTCACCGTATTTCCAACCCTTGGTGTACGAATCTCGTTCGTAACCGGCCGACCATCTACCTCAATTTTAAAGTTCTGAGCTTCGTACCGGAACGAGATTTTTTTATTTTCTAATAAGCGAAAGAACTCTTCCTTATCCCGATCTGCTTCCAAATATATAAGGGTTGCTGTTCGATAAAGCGCCCCTGAATCGAGATATTCTATCTGCAATCTATTGGCCACCGACCGTGCTGTTGAACTCTTTCCGGATCCGGCAGGCCCATCGATTACTATGATCATAAAGCGAAAGTCTCCTAAACTACCTTTAATTTGTTAAATTTTCAATGATTTCTTGTTTAACGATTTCAGAAATTTTATCTTTGGGAGCTTTCTGAAATGGCGAAAAGATGATACGAATAAATTTATAGAACTGTTAAGAAACTCTTTAAAATTTTATGCCACAACATAAGTCCGCAATAAAACGAGTTCGTCAGAACGAAAAACGACGTCAACGGAACCAGTCACAGCGCTCAAAAATGAAAACGCTGATCAAAAATGTTCTTGAAACTACCGACAAGGAAGAGGCTGAAGAAGCATTTAAAAAAGCCAGCTCTTTTCTAGATAAGATGGCTTCCAAGAATTTAATTCACAAAAATTACGCGGCTCGCAAAAAAGCCAAATTATCCAAGCACGTAAATAATCTTTAATAGAGTTTTAAAAGATTGAGCAGCCCGACTTCCAAAGCACTACTGATTATTCTCGACGGTTTCGGAATTGCTAAAAATCCCGAAGTCAGCGCTATAGATAAAGCTGAGAAACCGTTTATCGACTCACTTTTCGCTAACAATCCCCATTCCAAACTTTCAGCAAGCGGCAGCGATGTAGGTTTGCCGGACGGACAGTTTGGCAACTCCGAAGTTGGTCACCTAAATATTGGTGCGGGACGCATTGTCCCCCAGGAACTCAGCCGTATCAATAAGGCTATTGAGGATGGCAGTTTTTATGAAAATGAGGTGCTTAATTGTGCTGTAGATAGAGCAAAAGAAAATGGGCGTGTCCATATTATGGGGCTGTTTTCTGATGGAGGTGTTCACAGCCATAACAACCATTTGTTTGCTCTTCTTAAATTGGTGAAAAAAGCGGGCCTCGATAATGCCTACGTTCATGCCTTTACGGATGGACGGGATACCTCTCCTACCGGCGGCGTGAATTATGTCAAAGAATTTCAGCAGCAGGCCGAAAAGATCGGGGTTGGAGAAATTGCGTCTATTGTAGGTCGGTATTATGCTATGGATCGCGATAATCGCTGGCAACGAACCAAATTGGCCTATGATCTTCTGGTGCATGGGAAAGGCAAAAGATTTGAGGATCCTGTTGAGGGCCTGCAAGCTTCTTATGATGATGGAGTCACGGACGAATTTATTAAACCGATTCTGGTTGATGGCTCCGCCGATTCTCGCATCCAAAAAGGCGATGTGGTCATTTTCTATAATATACGCGGTGACCGTGCCCGACAGATCACCCGGGCACTCACCGAAGATGGATTTGATAAATTTGAAGTCGAAAATCTAGATCTGCATTACACGTCTTTCACTTCATACAATGATGTGTTTACTTGGGTAAATGTAGCTTATCCTCCGCTCGACCTTAAAAACACCTTGGGTGAAGTTGTTAGTAAAAATCACCTCAAACAACTTCGTATTGCCGAAACGGAAAAATATCCTCATGTCACCTACTTTTTTAATGGGGGCGATGAAAATCCTTTTGAAGGAGAAGACCGGATTCTCATACCGAGCCCAAAAGTAGCAACATATGATCTACAGCCCGAGATGAGTGCCCCAGAGGTTGCCAATGCTTTATGTGAGCAGCTTAAAACTGAAAAATACAGCCTCGGCATTTTGAATTTTGCCAATCCGGATATGGTAGGACATACGGGAGTAATGGAAGCGGCGATTGCAGCTGTCGAGACTATCGACAAGCAGCTAAGAAAGGTGGTAGAAACAGCTACCGAACATGGCTACAAGATTCTTATCATCGCCGACCATGGTAATGCTGATTGTATGGTCAAAGAAGATGGTTCTCCACACACTGCCCACACCACAGCTTTGGTACCTGCACTTATTTTAAATGAGCCGGAAGCTAAAAATATCAAAGATGGTATCTTAGCTGATGTAGCCCCCACCCTCTTAAAATTTATGGGCATTGAACAACCTAAAGAAATGACTGGATCTCCACTCTTTTAAACCCAAACCAGGGAGTGTGGTTGATTATATGTTTTTAGCACACTATTCATCCACATATTTCTGGATTGTCAGACTTTGTATATTACTCCACCAGAAATAGTTTGCCGTTCAACGGTACTTACTGTTAATATCAGCACATAAATTTAAATCTTCTCGAACAAATTTGTGCTATTGCAGCTATTGATGAGCGACTTTAATACTCAGTAAATGCGCTTAACAGTTCAATATCACAACGCTAGCTACTTGCCAGTCAAAGGTCTATAAAAATTCAATTGGCAATAATTCCTATCATAATTATTTAGTACTTTTAATAAATAGGAAGACTTGTTTTAGTTTGCTTTTGCACTATGCCAATACTACTTTCGTTAAAGAATATGAACTAAACTTCTAATTCACTCGTTTTATCGATTGACACATAACCCCAAAACTACAAGAAGGTTCGTTTTTTATGGAGGGTAATTTCTCTAGCAAAGTTCGAGATGTCATTCAATTTAGTCGTGAGGAAGCGTTACGATTAGGGCATGATTATATCGGCACAGAACATCTAATTCTCGGCATTGTTCGTCTGGGAGAAGGTGTCGCTGTTAAAATCTTAAAAAATCTAAATTGTGATCTTTTCAAACTAAAGAAAACCGTTGAAGATACGGTCCGAGGAACCGGAGGCTCCGTTAAAGTGGGAAACATCCCACTAACTAAACAAGCTGAAAAAGTACTTAGAATCACTTATTTAGAAGCCAAACTTTATAAAAGCGATACGATTGGTACCGAACATCTCCTACTTTCGCTCCTGCGGGATGACGAGAATATTGCCGCACAAATTTTGCAACAGTTTAATGTTTCTTACGATGCTGTTCGTGAAGAATTAGATCTTATTATTTCAGGAAAATCTTCGGATGAGGACAACCAGGATTCCCGCTCAGTATCCGCTAGTCTTTCATCTTCGAAGGGATCAAAATCGTCTGGAAGCTCTAGAGAAAAGAAAATGGAAAAATCAAAGACACCTGTACTTGACAATTTTGGCCGGGACTTAACTCAACTGGCCGAAGATGGGAAGCTCGATCCAATTATCGGTCGGGAAAAAGAGATTGAACGCGTGGCCCAGGTACTGAGCCGACGCAAGAAAAACAACCCGGTGCTTATTGGAGAGCCCGGTGTTGGTAAGACGGCTATTGCCGAAGGTTTAGCCACTCGTATTGTAGAACGAAAAGTTTCTCGTGTATTATACGATAAACGGGTTATTGCGCTGGATTTGGCTGCCTTGGTAGCCGGCACCAAGTATCGTGGCCAGTTCGAAGAACGTATGAAAGCCGTAATGGGCGAACTTGAAAAAACAAAGAATGTCATCTTATTTATTGATGAGCTCCATACTATTGTTGGAGCAGGTGGTGCCAGTGGTTCGCTTGATGCATCAAATATGCTAAAGCCTGCGCTGGCCCGCGGCGAAGTTCAAGCTATCGGAGCTACGACTCTCAATGAGTATCGCCAACATATTGAAAAGGATGGTGCACTCGAGCGTCGTTTCCAAAAAATTATGGTAGATCCGACTACTCCGGAAGAAACCATTGAAATCCTTACCCAGATTAAGGATAAATATGAAGAACATCATAGTGTTAGTTACTCGAAGAAAGCTATTGAATCGTGCGTAAAGTTAACTGATCGTTATGTAACGGATCACTTCCTGCCCGACAAGGCTATTGATGCCCTAGACGAAGCGGGAGCACGCGTTCATCTATCCAACATACACGTACCACAGCATATTATTGATCTGGAAGAAGAGATAGAAAAAACCAGCAATGAAAAAAATGGTATGGTTAAGAAGCAGCGCTTCGAGGAAGCAGCTCGTCTGCGTGACAAAGAAAAGCGTTTGACGGAAGAGCTCGAACAAGCTCAAAAAGAATGGGAAAAAGAAGCTGAAGAAATTATCTATGATGTTGATGAGGAAGACGTTGCCCAGGTTGTTGGTATGATGAGCGGCGTCCCTGTCAGCAAGATTAGTCAAAGCGAAAGCAAGAAGCTGGTCAAGATGAAGGAAGAGCTTTCAAAACAAATCATTGGCCAAAATGAGGCTATCGTTAAGCTGACCAAAGCTATTAAACGAACGCGTGCCGGGCTGAAAGATCCGCAGCGACCTATTGGTTCATTTATCTTCCTTGGTCCTACGGGAGTTGGTAAAACGGAAACAGCCAAGGTACTCGCACGATATCTATTTGACAAAGAAGATGCGTTGATTCGTGTGGATATGAGTGAGTATATGGAGAAATTCTCGGTCTCCCGATTGGTAGGTGCTCCTCCGGGCTACGTCGGTTATGAGGAAGGCGGAATGCTTACTGAAAAAGTACGCCGCAAGCCTTACAGCGTAGTTCTTCTTGATGAGATTGAAAAGGCGCACCCGGATGTATTTAACATCCTGCTGCAAGTGCTGGATGATGGTATTCTTACGGATAGCCTTGGTCGCAAGGTTGACTTTCGAAATACGATCATTATCATGACTTCAAACATCGGGGCAAGAGATATCCGAAATCTTGGAAAAGGCATTGGGTTCTCTACCGGTGACAGTAGCTTCGACTATGAAAAGATGAAATCAACGATTCAGGATGCTCTGAAGAAAGTATTCAATCCTGAATTCCTTAACCGTATCGATGATGTGATTACTTTCCGTCCGCTCGAGAAAAAGGACATCTTCCAGATTATCGATCTGTTATCTGATGATCTCTTTGAACGCATTCATAATCTCGGATATTCGATCGATATTACCAAGGGTGCCAAAGACTTCCTAAGTGATAAGGGATTTGATCAGAAATATGGTGCCCGACCGTTGAAGCGGGCTATTCAGAAATACGTAGAAGAACCTCTTGCAGAAGAGTTGCTTGAATCTGATCATCCGGAAGACTCGAATATCAAGATTAAAATGAATAAGTCTCGAGATGGCTTGGTCTTCGATTGGACCGAAGCCGAATCCAAAGACACCGAAAAAGAAGAGACCAAAGCCTCGGCTAAAGATGATGACTCAGGATCTGGAAATGAGGAGTCTAAGTCGGAAGCTAAAGCCTAATGAAATATTAACTTTATAAAACTAAAAAGGCCTCCCAACAGGAGGCCTTTTTTATTTTATTTACGTTCAGCTTCAAAATAAAAGGCAGGCTTTCCACTGTTGCAAAGCCTACCGGATGCTTTCCAGGACGCTGTTATATTGTCAAATACTGTCTGCCTTTTTGCTGGTATAAATGGAATTAAAGCGGCAGATAAATAAAACGCAGCCCTAGAAATTAGCTTCGATCCTCAATTGCTTGCTGGCCCCGTCTAGTTGATAATGACCAGCCGATGTTCTGACTAACCGAGGCGGAAGGACTTTAGTAAATCCTAAAACCCCTGAAAAAGACTTAGTCCCGATCTTACGTTGTCTTAAATTAATGGCTCTCACTTCAACATTCCCAAGAACATTAGCTGGCTTGGAATAATCACCTGTAATCGCCAAAATCAGATGATCTTCCGGAAAGTAGTTGGCCATGAAAACCGCTTTCCGGAAGCTTGTACTTCCCAGCCGTTCTCCATTTTGGCTTGAATAAACCATTACGCGTCTGCTTGAATATAAAGTGATATACCGGCCATCAGCAGAAAATGCTACATCTTTTAATTTTTCATCAGTAGTTATGCTAGTAAGATTGTTACCGTATTTATCCTTGACCAATACCTTATCTTCTTCACCTTGGGCAGTCGTTATCAAAGCAACCAACTTACCATCATCAGAAATCTTAACACTTTTTAAATAGCGATCTGAGCTAAAGAAAATATTTTGAAATGAATTATTGGTTAGCTTTACTTCTGCCTTCGATCCCAGCTTTTCATTCCGCTTAATTTTTGGAGTATAGATGACTAGGGTATTACCATTGGGACTCATAGCCACTTCTGAAATTGTTTCACCTTCTTTACTCTGGCTACTACTCGATGTACTGGTAATGATATCTCCAAACGTGTCAAAAAACGTAAAGCTCGCAATCTTATCGCGAAGCAGTATATTGCCATTATCGTATGGGTAAATGCCAAATGAGTTTGGATCTGCCATGGAAGTTGCATCATAGGTAGTAAGCGTATCTCCCACCGAATTCATCAATACAACATGTCCATCGCCGCCCGACCATTTTAACAGGCCCACTACTGATCTATCAGGAGAAATCCCATAATTCGAAAATCCATCAACCGTTACCTTGGATTTGTGAAATCGAATTTGTCCGGAATTTATCGTCACCTCTCCCCTACTCAGAAGAAAAGTAGAACGGTCGTTGTTTGATGTAGGAGGAGCAACAGTCAGGTTTATCGACTGGCCCATGGCAAAAGCAGGTAATAATAAAAAAATTAATAATCGGAAAATATTGGCAATCATAAATCTTATTAGTTTCGCTTATAAAGAGAGTCTAAAGAACGGAATTATTTATTAGAGTTTCACCCCCAAGTACCTATAATTCTATGATATTATTTGTAGATTTGGCCTATTCAAAATTAAAAGAATTATTATGTTTTTTTCGGTCATTATCCCCGTTTATAACCGCCCCCAGGAAGTTGACGAGCTTTTGGAGAGCCTTACGTATCAAACGTATAGCAACTTTGAAACATTAATTATCGAAGATGGTTCCGAGGAACGATGCGAAAAAATCGTCGATCAGTATAAAGAACTGCTCGATATCAAGTATTATTACAAAGAAAATTCCGGCCAGGGTTTTAGCCGCAACTATGGTTTTGAACGGGCCAACGGTGATTATTTTGTAGTCTTTGATTCTGATTGTCTGATCCCTCCCCATTATTTCAATGCCGTCAACAATTTTCTTCAAAATCACAAACTGGATGCCTATGGCGGTCCCGATCGCGAACATAAAAGCTTTACGCCCGTCCAGAAAGCTATCAGTTATGCCATGACTTCTCCATTGACAACTGGCGGCATCCGCGGCAATAAAAAACATGCCGGTACTTTTCACCCTCGAAGTTTTAATATGGGGATCTCTCGCGAAGTCTTTAAAAAGACCGGAGGATATCGTATCACTCGGATGGGCGAAGATATTGAATTCAGTATTCGAATTATCGAACAGGGGTTTACCACCAGTTTGATACCCGATGCCTTTGTTTATCACAAGCGGCGCACCAACCTGATACAATTTTTTAAACAACTCCACTTCTTTGGAAGAGCACGAATTAACATCAGTCGTTTTTATCCTTCAGAAATTAAAGCTATACATACTTTACCTACTCTTTTTACCTTGGGTACGCTCTTTTTATTGAGTCTTCCATTTTGGAATAGCTACTTATTTAAAATTCTTATCATGCCCTATCTTTCTTTCTTTGCACTGCTTTTTGCACATTCTTCGATTAAAAATAGGAGCATTCATATCGGATTGCTTAGTACTATAGCTTCATTTATCCAGCTTACAGCGTATGGAATCGGATTTTTAAGCGAATTCTGGACAAAACTAAAAGAGTAAAAACATTTCTCTTTTCAAATTGATTTGAGATACAAAGACCCTTATATTTGACATCTTTCTGAAAAGCGAGGAGTTGTACAGTAACAGCATTTATTGATGCCTGTGACATATTTCCAATTTTCTTTCATTTATTGGTCTTCTTTACGGATACGATTTCTTCATTATTGAACAAAAAACGGGGAGTAGCGCAGTCCGGTAGCGCATTCGCTTTGGGAGCGAAGGGTCGCAGGTTCAAATCCTGTCTCCCCGACTAGACAGAGATCAAAGCCCAATAATTTGGATTTTGAATTTGTATGGGCGTAAAATGTTGCAATTCAAAATTCATAATTTTTATTTTTGGATTTGTGAATATGCGCCCATAGCTCAACTGGATAGAGCAACGGCCTTCTAAGCCGTAGGTTTCAGGTTCGATTCCTGATGGGCGTACGATAATTTGACAACGTTCTTTCAATTCAGAGTTTTGCATTGCTCAACTGGATTAGAGCATCCCGATATACCGGGAAGTTTCAGCTTCGATTCCTGTCGGGCGTACAAGTTAAATCGCAAATTTCAAGCGCCAAATAACAAATAGCGAAAATTGTTATTGGGGATATACAAGGCGACGTGGCCGAGTGGCTAGGCAGAGGTCTGCAAAACCTCCTACGGCGGTTCGAGTCCGCCCGTCGCCTCTTTTTAATGATCTAACCAACACCCTTCAAAGTTACCAGTTGGAATCCGTTTGTAGTTTGGAATTTGATTTCAATGCCGCGTTCGTCTAGGGGTTTAGGACGCCGCCCTTTCACGGCGGTAGCACGGGTTCGAATCCCGTACGCGGTACTTATAAGCCCTTGCTTTCGTCATACAGCGAATGCAAGGGTTTTTTTATTTGGATAACAAATAGGTAATATTTTTTCGTGTTTTGTTGCCTTTATGATATGAATTGAAAAGAGTGGTATTCATTCATAACATCCCATCTGAAAAAGAAATTGCGCGAAAACTGCAAGTCTTCTAAAGAAATGTGCAGCCTGCCATTCCCAAATTGATAAATCGAAAACCCAGCAACACATAGCAACTATTTGGGAAGTTCAGACAAGTCACGTCCAAGTTGAAGCACTGGGATGGTCCCGATGAATCTCGAAAGCAGCTTCAGCCCACCAGCAGAAGATAAGTTCCCACAGCGGTCGGAATGTGGATGCCGGAGATTCACCGACCGCAATCACCGAAACCGGTTGCCAGCGATAGGTTTGAAACAAGGATTTATGAAATTAGTGAAAAAACATTGTGGGTGAGGACTATCTGCTTGACATTTTCCTTTTTAAAGGGGTTAGGTAAACGATACAATTTTGTGAATTTCAGGGTTGCATATTTTTTAGATAAATTATAACATTGTTATAACATATTGTGAAACACAAGAAAGCTTGTTATGGAAACTAAAATTAGAAAAATAGGAAATAGCTTAGGATTAACGCTACCTAAGCAATTGATAGATGAACTTCACCTCAAAAGTGGTGACAAATTAACCATCGAAAAAAAAGGTGCTAATTTAGAACTCAAACCAATGGACCCCGAGTTTGAAGAGTGGGCAGAAGCCTATCGTCAGGCAAACACTGACTATAAAGAAGTGTTGAAAGAACTGGCGAAATGATAAAATTTTTAGATAAAAAGACTATTCTGGCTTTTCATCAGGATCAGGTTAAAATATACGGCGGCAAACAAGGGATTCGAGATGAAGGATTGTTGGAGTCAGCTCTTGCTCAACCACAAGCAAGCTTTGGAGGGGAGTATGTTCATAGCAACATTTTTGAGATGGCAGCTGCCTATGGATTTCACATTTGTAAGAATCATCCATTCTTCGATGGAAACAAAAGAACAGCGTTGGTTGCTATTTATACCTTTTTTTATATAAATGGCTATCGATTGCAAGCAGACAAAAAAAGTCTTTATGCAGTGATGATTGATTTAGCCAATGGGGAACTCGAAAAAGAAGAGCTTACTAAATTCTTGGAAGAAAATACTAAAGAGAGAACGTAGCTTCGTTTACCTTAACGACCTTGCGCATAAGCTGCCCCGACACATACTGAAAGTTTCCTAAAGTAAAGCAAGTTGTACTAATGTGTCGGGGTCCGCTTAATGCGCTGGTATGTACATTTATTTTGAGCGGGAGGTAAGAATATCGAGATGAAGCAACTGTTCCGCTCGCATGACGTGGATAATGTAAATGGTATCATTGTCAATGCGATAGAAAATGCGGCTGGAAGAAAGAACCAACTGTCGATAAACGGACTGATCTAGTTCGGGAACAGCTTTGCCTAGTTTAGGATGTTGGCGTAGATTTTCGACTCGCTGAAAACATCGATGAACTAGTTTCTTAGCAGCATCTGGATTATCAAGAGAAATGTAATCCGCAATTTGATCCAAATCTTGAAGAGCAGGCTCAGTCCAAATTATTTGAGCCATCGTTGCATGCGTTTTTTAGCATCTTCATGCGAAACAACGCGCTCTTCTAAAATCGCTTTCTCTCCTCGTGCCAAGCCTTCGAGCAATTCAAGTTTCTTTTGGATTTGTTCAAATTGCTCAACATCAACGAGATAAGCGGAGGGTTTTCCGTGTTCTGTGATAAGCACAGGTTCTTTCTCTTCCCGAGACCGCCGTCGGGACTATAAACCCGAACGCCTAAGAGTCCCGAAGGCTCGGGGCATGCGCGGGATTGGGGAATAGGCCGACTGGCCGGTTAAAGATCTGGGATAGTTCCCGATAAATGATGGGAGCAGCTTCCGCCCATTGCCAGAAGATAAGTTCCGACAGCCGTCAGAATGTGGGCGCCGACAGGTACACCGACCCGCGATCACTGACACCGGTTGCCAGCAATAGATTTGAAACGAGGATTTATTGAAATGAAATAACGATAAGATGTAGGTGAGAACTGTCTGCTTGACATTTCCCTTTTAAAGGGGTTAGCCATTTTGTTTATTTGTAGCAAATTGTTGAAAAAATAGCCCTGTAAATATCACTACATCTTGAAGAAAATGAATAATCCATGCCCAAAAGATACCTTGAGTCTCTCCTATTGATTTAGCCAAGAACCAACCAAGAAAACCTGCCAACAAGACTCCAGGTATTTTCCCAGGTGTTCCAAAATAATGAACTGTGCCAAAGATAAATGCACTTACAAGATAGATGTAAGACAAGGGGATAATACTATCCAAAAGTGCTACAACACTAAAGCGGGTAATCATCTCTTCCGTAAATGAGTTCATGAGCGCAAAGATGACCACCCAATAGAAAAAGCGCCAATTTTCTCTGGAAATCTTTTTATCCCTAATAAGTTGTAGGTAAATGATAACAAACGTAACCAGAGAAATGATAATGGCAAAATTGATGCCAAGATTTAACCATGTTTCATTTGGTGTTGGGGTAATACCGAGAGCAGGTACTGGCACAACAGGTGCGGAAATATTACCGATGGAAAAATATTTTTGAAACGATGTTGGAGAAACAATAAATACCAAGCTAAGCGTAAGGAATGCCAAGAGCAATGTGATGACTTGGTACTTCAATTCACCATCCAGATAGGTATTTGGAAGAAAAGGACTTTTTATTATCCTTTTGGCATTAGGCTTGATATAAAGAAGTGACCATGTAAAACCAATCACAACGAGCACAATAATTATTCTCAAAACCATATTTATTAACTCCTGTTTTGTTCACAAAGAAATGGCTAACGACCTTACACATAAGCTGCCCCGACACATACTGAAAGTTTCCGAAAGTAAAACAAGTTGTACTAATGTGTCGGGATCCCCTTAATGCGCGGGATCTTTCCAAAAAGGAAGTCCTCACTTAGATTAGTGGTATGTAACCTTAATTAATCCAAGGAGGACCTCATGATACATGTAGGAATCGATCTTCATTCTAATAATATGGTAATTGTAGCGATTAATGACAACGGCGAAGAAATTCGCCAGGCCAAACTTCCGACCTCGACCCGTTCATTGGAAGACTTTTTCGGCAGCTTCGGGGAGCCCGTCCGGGCCGTCGTCGAATGCACGAGCAACTGGTACTGGCTGAGTGACTGGTGTCGAGATAACGATATTGACCTGACCTTGGCCCACGCGAAGATGGTCAAAGCGATCAGCTATGCCAAGGTCAAGACCGACAAGGTGGATGCGAAGACGCTGGCCGAGCTATTGCGGGCGGGCCTCATTCCGGAGGCCTACCAGATAACCCCCGAACGCCTAAGAGTCCCGAAAGGCTTTCGGGGCGTGCGCGGGATTGGGGAATAGGCCGGCAGGCCGGTTAAAGATCTGGGATCGTAGCTCCCGCGAGCTACAGTCTCTGTCCATTGATGGAGAATAAGTTCCGACAACCGTCGGAATGTGGATGCCGGCAGGTAATCCGACCGCGATCACCGAAACCGGTTGCCAGCTATAAGTTAAACGAAGTAGGACGTACGAAAAAACGACAGGAACAACACTAAGCGGGTCCGCCGGCTGGCGGATTGACATTTCCCTTTTAAAGGGATTAGGTACCTGACCAAAATTTACGATTCGAGCGCTTTCTCTGGATGTTTGGCTAATCCTGGAAACTCACGCAGAAGTTGTTTATCCATAGTGATTAATGTGAGATCGAGATCTTTGGCTAAGCTTACGAATTCACAATCGTAGGATGAACAAGTCGATTGGCTGACATGATGCAGAACTTGAACTGAATTTACCTGAAACTGTTGGTCTTTCATTTGAAGTTCAGCCTTCTCCACAATCAGCAAAGCTTCTGCTAAATCAATCAGTTTTTTCCTTAAATATAATGTTACAACATTTCGGAATTCACTTCGCCAAAGAATAGGAGCTACCCACTGCGGATCTTTTTGGTAAAGCTGATCACAAAGATCCGTTGAATCTGATGGAAGCCAGAAGTGAGCAAGAATATTTGTATCAACAACAATCATGGGCGTCCTTGATTTATCGCGGATTCAATCTCTTCGGAAGAGAGGCTTCCTTTTGCCTTTTTACGCAATCGACGTGCTTCTTGTAAAATATCATCAGTAGAAATCTGTTGAGGTTTGACAGTCATTTCTAAACAAGCAATAATTTCACTGTTGATACTACGATGATGAGCATTCGCTTGCTCACGAACCCGATCGTAAATTTCTTCCGGTATATTTTTTACAGTAATACTAGGCATAACAGGTTAGTTTCGTTATGGTTTCTTTATGAAACTAATAAGGCGGGATGATTATTGCAAAAAAAAAATGAAGGTACCTAACGACATTGCGCTTAAGCGGCGCACGTAATAATTTTGTTTTGCTAAATAATGAACTTTTTAGCTAATAACCCAAAACCGACAGCCACTGGCGAGGTGCGTCCGTTTGAAGCGCGGGATCTTTCCAAAAAGGAAGTCCTCACTTAGATTAGCGGTATGCAATCGTAACTAATCCAAGGAGGACCTCATGATACATGTAGGAATAGATTTACATACTAATAATATGGTGAATGCAGCGGTTAATGACAACGGCGAGCTTGTTAGTAAGACGAAGCTGCCGTGTTCGGAGCGGTCATTGGAAGACTTTTTCGGTGGTTTCGAGGAGCCCGTCCGGGCCGTGGTCGAATGTACGAGCAACTGGTACTGGTTGAGTGACTGGTGCCGAGATAACGATATTGATCTGACCTTGGCCCACGCGAAGATGGTCAAAGCCATCAGTTATGCAAAGGTCAAAACTGACAAAGTCGATGCGGGGACGCTGGCCGATCTGTTGCGGGTAGGGCTGATCCCGGAGGCCTACCAGGTAATCCCCGAACGGCGGGAGCTGCGGGAGTTGACCCGCGATCCCGACCGCTGTCGGGAGGATGATCCAGTGGCGGGGCAAACTGCAATCCACCCTGTGGAACCAAGCTATTAAATACAACGTGAAGATCAGCGGGACCCAGTGGCGACAGCTAAAGAAGCTGCAAGATTGGCTGCAACCGCAACTGCCCCCGGCGGCGAGCCTGCAGGCCGAGCTGTTAATCGCCCAAATCAGCCAGCTGCAGCGCCAGATCCACCGGATCGAGCAGGAAATTGAGCAACAAACCACTTTTAACCAGCAAGTGGAGCGGCTGTTGGAGGTCCCCGGACTCGGACTTGTCGGGGCCTGGACCATCCTGGCCGAGATTGGCGACATTCACCGCTTCCCGAGTGCCAAGCAATTTGTCAGCTACTGCCGGCTGGTTCCGAGGGCTAAGGACAGTGGGGGTAATCACCGCCACAAGTCCGGCAACAAAGACGGCAATAAATACTTGCGAGCGGCTTTCGGACAGGCAGCGGTCTCTGCTTATACTCATTATAAGGTGGTCAAGAAATTTTATAGAAAGATTACCCGGCGAAGCGGTAAGCCGGTCGCCCGGGCCGTCGTCGGTAAGGAGCTGGCCAAAGGCGTCTGGCACATGCTGACCAAAGACGAAGAGTATAAAGGATTTAAGGGACAGCCTGTACGGGTTGCTTCCCAAACCTTCCCGACCGCCGTCGGGACTATAAACCCGAACGCCTAAGAGTCCCGAAGGCTTTCGGGGCGTGCGCTGGATTGGGGAATAGGCCGGCTGGCCGGTTAAAGATCTGGGATAGTGCTTCTGTTATAAGAACACAGCTTCCGCCCATTGGCAGAAGATAAGTTCCGACAGCGGTCGGAATGTGGATGCCGGCAGGTAATCCGACCGCGATCACTGACACCGGTTGCCAGCTATAGGTTTGAACAGGATTTATTGAAATGAAGTAATGATAAGATGTAGGTGAGGACTACCTGCTTGACATTTTCCTTTTTAAAGGGGTTAGGCTTACAGTTTACAATAACTTTAGTTTCTATTTAAGTCCTCGAATGCCATCTCAATAGCTTTAGAAGTTTCGATTAGACTATTACCAATTTTCTTTGGTGTTAATGTTTGAGGTTCTAGTCCATACATATTTGCTCCACATTCGCAATAATTTCGACTGACCTCTGTCTCATTTAAGCAATTTGGACAAATTTGTATTTCTTTTTTATTGATCATCTTTGTCACCACTTTTGTAGGAATTTCAGTATTAAATTCTGTGGTTATAAAATTACCAAGTTTATAAATGTTTGTTGATTCTGATTTTTCATAAAAATCTTTCTCAATAGCACATAATTGTAAAGTCCTAAACCTTTTTATATGGTTCTCATCTTTTATAAATCTATTTATAAATTCATAATTGAACCAGTTTCTCTCTTCCAAACTATTATAGATATATGCCCATATTTTTGATTTTATTTGGTCGATATTATTAGCTAAGAATTTTTCTATATACTCAACAGGAACTTCTATGAGGTTCTCCTTTAATTTCATTCGATCATCGTAACTTGCATTCAGAGAAGCATTTAATACCTTCATAGAATTTTCTTCATTCCAAAGGTCAAACTTTGAAATAGTTTTTAAACCAATTTCCTTGAGGATATTATCACAGTTTTTTATTTGTTTTATGAGACGATTTTTACCTTTGAAGTACTTTATATCTTCATATGAAAATTCCTTGATTACATCTGTATTTACATCATTTTGTAAAGCTGATTTCTTTAGTTTTACCGCTGAACCATAAATGTTCATCATGAACATAGATTTTCCACCACCTGAAAGTTCATCTAAATCGATTTTTAGAGAAACAACCGCATTAGCACCTTTATCTTTGGCTTGGGCTTTTATGCTTGAAATTGCGGCATTCTTCATTTTATCAATATCCTTTTTATACCCTTTGGTTTCACCTCCAAAAATGTCTCTAAAACCAGCAAATACATCCCTGAATAAATTGGCACCAACTACGATTTGAGAATCAACAATCCCGTAATTTTGTTCGATTTCTGAATAAGGAATATTATCTGAAGATGTAACTAAGATTTTATCTTGATTCATATTGCTCTATTGTTTGAAAGATGAAAGCTAATTTGTAAGCCTAACGACATTGCGCATAAGCTGCACGCGAATGAATGTTGAATTAGCAACTAACGAAAGAGGAGACTTAAAACCAAGGGCAGCATTGCTTGCCCTACGAAGCCTTGCGCGAAGTGGGGGCGAGGCGTGTCCGCTTAATGCGCTGGTTAGGTATTTTGTATAATTATTGACTAAAAATACTTTGAATTATCGATTCGGATTGTTGAGTTAAATCTGATTTTATGTATTTGTCTATGTTTTGAAAATCAGGCTTACTAAATGTTTGTCTGATTGAACCTTTGTTTAGAAAGCTGATTTTATCACAGTTTATTTTCAAAACCTCAAGAATGTGTGAGGTTAAGACTATAATTTTATTTCCTTTTTTCAGCTCTTTCAAAATAAGGTTGAGATTTTCAACCGTCTCGAGGTCCAAACCATTAAAAGGTTCGTCAAGAAGCATGATAGGTTTATCTTGAGATATAATACCAAGTAAAGCCAGCTTCTTTTTCATTCCAGTGGAATAAGCATCAATAAGTTTATTTAGCGGCAGTTTAAAAATCTTATTCCACAGGTCTATATTAAATGTAGGATTCCCATGTGATAACAAATCAATGTATTCTGCCCCCTTCATGTAGGGATAGAACCGTGGTTCGGTTTCTAAATATCCTATTTGCGAAGGATTAAAACCTTTATCTGGGAAGATGATTTCTCCTTTCGAAGGTGTGAGCAATCCATAAATTATTTGAAAAAGTGTGGTTTTACCGGCTCCATTAGCTCCCAAAATTCCATGGATATTACCAGCCTTTAACTCAAGAGAAAAAGCACGTAAAACTTGCTCCTCTCCATGTGAAAAGTCGATGTTTTTAATTTTTAACATATACAGGAAGCGCATTAATAGCTTTTTTCCAATAGAAGTAAAGAAACGCTATTCCTATCGGAAAAAATAATATGGTACTTATAAAAAATATGACAAAAGGAATTTGGTTGTGGATTTCTGATTCAGCATACCCAAACCAAGAATATTTATAAAGTAGACAAAAGCATATTGAGCATTCAGTTATAATCAGTAATAATACTAAGATGTACCATAACTCGAGATGAAAAAGCAAAAATAAAGCATAAAATGGTAGAAATAGTAAATGAATAAATATTGAATGATCTTTCAACTTTGACCACAGAAAATTTGAGTTTCTGGGATATGATTCAATCAGTTCTTTAGATTCGATATGAGTAAAAGCCTCTGAAAAGCTTGCAATTAAGATGAGTATTGCTATAGGTATCGCTATAGCATAAGTGCTTAATAAGCCTGCCAAAACAAAACAAATGAACAAAAAGAATTTTCTTTGTCGGAAGTAACTACGCCATTCAAATAAATTAACTGGGATCCACTTGATGGATTGATTATTGTCTCGATACCTTTTTTCGACTTTAATAGAAGGAATAAACAAGACTATTGTTATTAATAAGTGCCCCAGAAATATAGCTAACCACTGTTGAAAGATTACAAGATAAAGAGAATAGGGAAGTGCCAAAGCATGATACTCTCCCGCCAAAACGACTTTTTTTGATACATTTAATTTCCTGAGAAACTTTTGATCTTTTCTCAGCAGATGAATGGGCAAGATTACCAGTGGATAGATTAGTACTGTTAATAAAACATTACCCGAAATTAAATCAGGCAACTCCAACACTAAAAAACCGACTATTATTGAAGCTAATAAGACAATACGGGCAAACCCAACTTGCTTTAATAGTCGCCAAAGTTGTTTTAGGCGAAGTATTAAGATTTTTGCTACAAGTGATTTCAATAATTTTTAAAGTAACGGTTGAGTTTAGTAGAGCAAAATACCTAACGGCCTTGCGCATAAGCTGCAAGCACCGAAATTTTGAACAAATGACAAGCGAACTAAAAACTAAAATAATAACAACCAGCAACCAAGGGCGAGGCGTGTCCGCTTAATGCGCGGGTTAGGCACCTGGAGGACTAATTTCAATTATAGGCCTTGATCTTAAGGTCACATAAATTGAGCCACTACCACAATTAATCCAAGTATCAAATACCGATAGTGGAAAAATGTTTTGGGAATAATTCTTCATTATCCTTTGCCAATGTTTATGATTTTCTATTGGTTCACCGACATCTTTAATACCTTCATCCTTTGTAAAACCTAAATATACTAAAACGACATTGAAGCCAAGAGATGCTAATTTCCAACTATAAGCTATGCGGTTTGAAAGTTGATAATGAGAATTTATTGAGATATTAATCTCTTTTGTCTTCTTTTGTAAAAATTCACATGCTTCAGCAATCGCGTGCTTTATATGTGCATGATTTTCCACGGAATTTTCCGATGAATTATTTGCTAAAGTTTTACCCGAAGATTTAAGTTCAGCTGTATTAGCTTTGGCTTCGACAAGAATTAATCCAGGAGAATCTTGAATATTGCATTCAACAACTAAATCCCAATTAGGTGTATTGGCATTTCTTTTGTGAACTAACCACCAATCTAATAGCTTCTTATAAGTTTCATAACGATGAGACTCTTTCCATCTTCCAAGTCGTATTTCATCGGGTTGATCATATCCGTTTGGATAAAATAGGTTTGGTTTAGAAAAACTAAAATTAATAGGAGCTAGTAATTGACCTAATTCATTTATAAATGAATCATTTTCCGTCCAGTCTAAGATATGTTTTCGACTACCTCTTTGCATAAAAAGCAGTTAAAATTTTACAATTATGGTAGTATAATTGCCTAAAATAACAGTTTGAACTAGGTGATTGCCTATTTTTTTGTTGTGAGTAGTTTTTGAATCTGCAAATTCCATTATCTTTTTATCGATTACGTCAAAAACTTGATTGCAAACCTCCATCATTTTTGGATTCCAATTATTGCCTGAACATTCTATTTTTGAAAACTCTCCTTGTTTTGTCCGTGTAAAGATTAATGTCCAGTCATCTCCAACTATTGTATATCTGTTAAAAAGCTGGTTTTCCTTTTCTACCTTTTCTTCAAAAGAACGAACTACTTTGTAATTCTTGTTTACAAAGCGATTTACAGAAGTCGTATCCAAGCTTGTTAATGAAGCTTTGTATGTTTCAACACTTAAATCATCATTATTCTTCCCTAGTGCTGCAATGCAAATTAAACCTATAATTAGCGTCCATCCAACTTTCCAGCCCTTAGTGATATTATTTGATTTCCACAGAGCATAGAGGCCAACTGGAAAAAAGAAAAAGATAAGAATACCTACTACAACTTTATTGTCATACCACTTTTTGGGTGATTCTGAATTATCGTAGTTTTCCATATTTGATGAATTTATATAATGTTAATAATCATACCCTCGAAAATGGTACGAAATATATTTGAAGGTGCCTAACGGCCTGCGGTTTAACCGGCTTGGCCTTATTGGCTGGTAATGTAATTAAAACTCGGAATTTATTTTAGCCGGCAAATTCAGGAAGGGCAAACAGCGGCCAAGTCCGAGTTGAAACCGTGGTTATACTGTGTATCTCATAGATTTCCAAAATTCATGAACTGGAAGAGTTACAATCTCTTTTTTCCGAAATATATTTTCTACTTCCTTTATTTCATTCTCATCAAAATAGTAAAATTCTATTTTATCAATATTTTCATTGTCAATTATTGAAGAAAATAGATGAATATCATTATTAGGTGAGAGACCTATAAAACGCAAAGTCCCATTAATACCTTCTAGAATATCTTGAGAGGGAGTTTCTTTGAATTTCAATTCTGGATTATCACGTTTTAGCATTACCCCCTCATACATTCTTCTAATGAGTTCATTATTTGAATCTTTCCATTTTTCTATTTCCTGTTTAAGGTTAGAATCAGATTCAATACCGTCTGCAAATGCTTCCATTGTGCTATTTGCTCGACTGAATTGTTTGATAGCAAAAACTTTTAAATCTCCTGCGTACGATATAATAGCATTGGAATACAAGTGTTTATTCTTTTCAGTGATATTAAAACCCTCACCAGGTTTGTCAGAAATTTGATTCCTAAAACTGTTTAAATCGTATGTTTCACTTAAAACATTAAAATCACCATGAAGATGATGTATTTCTTTTGAAACCACATTATCTAGATTATTATCATAGTTTGTTGTAAATATGTAATCGTGATTTTCTAGAAATCGAACCAGATTCCCTGGATACTTGGAGTGAATATTTTGGATTTTTCCTGAATTGTATATTGCATCAAGAAAAAGTCTTTTTAAACACACACGAAACATGAAATTATTCGGATTCTGTATTCCGTGTTTGTAGCAGAACAGATCGTGTATCAAAAAATAATCTTCAATTCCAACTTGATAGATCTCATAATTTTCATTCAGATTGTATCTTCTTTTTAAATCTTTCAGCGAGTTTCTTTCAAAAGTGGCATATGTAAAATTATCAAATTTCCCTTTTAGAACATCAGGAAATATTTCATACAGTTTATATAGCCATTCCAGAATCTCTTGGGGATAATCATCTGTTTCAAATGCTCCAGATAAAACTGTATTTATGGCCCTTTTAATAATGTTTTTATTAAGGTATTCAGCGCCACCAAATTCAATATTTATCCCATTTCCTATTAAAACTGAATGCATATTGGGAATTTAGATTTAGATAGATGTTTTTCTATCATTGTGAAATCGTTATAGATCAACAAATGATTTAAGCCAATCTAACAAGCCTAATATTTCAAAAATAGCAAGAAAAGAAGCTGTAGTGGAAATTAAATAGAAGAAGGTTTTTAATATTTTACCATAAACAGATTCTTCTACATTTTTTTGATTAAAGCCAACTTTTCCTAATAATTTAAAAGGTAGAGAAACAATAAATTCAATGAATTGCCAAAGCCAAAAGAATGGATTAAATGTTCTGATTACGGAATTTTTATAATCGTTATCATATTCACCGATGCTTCGATCAATTACATCCGTGACATGACTTTCGTCAAAATCATCCATTTCGGGTATTCTAAATAAATTGTCTAATGCATCTAACTGAAATGTCCTTCCGCCAATCATTGGGGCTTGTTGATAAACAGTATTAAAGTTTTGTCCACTCGCAAGCACAATGCGTTTTACGAGATCTAGATTTCTATTGAGTTTTGGCCTTACTTCTTTAGCCAAGTCTTCTTCGACAATTCCATCCATTCCAAAGGGACCAATTCTTCTGATATTTGAAAAGTAAATTTCAACCCACTCCCTATATTTACTGAGGGTCTCTGCTCTTTTCTTATTTTCAAAAAAAGTAATTTTGGATATTGGCTTCATATAAAAAAGATTATAAGATAATTATTCAACCAAATATTTCCCTTACATGTAAAACCATAAAGATAAAGCCTGTTATAAAAGTGATTGAAGTTAATAAGCTAAGTCGATCATAAAAGAAATTAACAACTTTAAGTCTGTGCTTTATCCAGAACCTTTTTACTGCTCCATGCTCTTGTTTTAAAAGATATTCTTCCAGCTCACCTTCGATGAATGTCTTATAAACTTCATAATCATCACTCTGCTCGAATTTTATATTTTTTCGTAAGTATTTGAATCTGGATTCTGAAACAAGAAAGAATAATAATATCATGACCGTAGTTATACCCAAAAAAAACCATGCCCAAAATAAATAGTTGTAACTGAGTGATAAATGAGGTGATTGGCTCTGAGTTAATGTTAATGAAGCAGCCAATGTGCCTGTAGCCAAATAGAACATTGCTTTATAGAAGTCCTTTTTTAGGCTAAGTGTTGTATCCGTGAAGAATTTATCAAGTTCATCAAAATCACTCATATCTTTTAATTTTAGAAATATTGTTCAGATTACATTATTTACCTTCCCAAAAAATCCTTCAAATCATCAGGATCAACGCGTGGTGTCTTTATAGTATTCTTAGTCAGGTAAGCGATGAAATTACCGTTTGAATCGACAATTTTAGGAGGGCTAGAGGAAACTGAGTTAAACGGCGACAATGAAGATACGGAACTTCCGTAATTACCAACGCTGTTAAATATTGATGTTGAGCTTACGGTACTACCGTAGCTACCAACTGTATTGCTTATTGAATCTGAGGATACACTATTTCGAGAAATTATTCCAAGAAATTGTCCATCATCCGCGACAATCCGAGCTTCTACAACTTGATTAGGTTTCATGTTGGTCAATTGATTTTATTTAGAAACTAATTTATAGGCTGGAAAAAAAGTTTTTTACATCTCCAGCAGTATTTTCATTTGTAAAACTTATTATGACATCACCTTGGGTGGAACCTTCTTTAATATCAATGGAGTCTGTGTCATGTTCATAAGTAAACGCATATCGTTTATTATCAATATTAACCCACAGAACATTTTTCATTTCGCCTTCTCGTTCAAAAACTTCAATATCTCCTGATTTAGTCCAAATAATTGCTCCTGCAATAGCTAAACAAATTTCATCTACTCCTCCAGCACGATGTTCGGCTCTTTCCATTACTCCTTGTATGTATCTTTGCAAAATTTGAAGATCTGTTACTTTTCTAGGCATATTTTTTGGTTTTGTTTATAGCAGTATAACGGCCTACCGGATAACCGGCGCAGGGATTATGATTTTCTAAAAGGCTAAACATTTGAACAATCTTTGGCAAGAAATTTAATCAAAGCCACGTCTGCGTCCGCCGTTAATGCGGTTGTTATGCAGTAATTACAGATCATTACAGTAATTTAAAATGCTCGAAACTTGAGTTGAATCAATTCCATTTCGTCCATTTTGAAATGATATCCCTAAATTTGGTATGAATCTAGAAGGTGTGTGACTAGTTCTACTACCATTGATTATTCTAGACTGTGAATAAGAAATAATACAAGCTGCTCGAGCACGTGTAATTCCTACATAAAGTAGTCTCGCAGCTTCTTGAACTTGACCTGGATAAGGTCTCCGATAAGGCCCAGGTAGTAATTCTTCTTCTAGTCCAGGAATAAATACAACATTAGCTGATAGGCCTTTTGAAGAATGCATAGTCATAACTCTAACTCTATCCGAAGGATTCAAATCATCAGGTAGTTGATTACCAAGCCTGGTGTAAATATTTGACAAAGTTTCTCGAGCTTCATTTTCATCTCTTGATGCAAGAATTGAATCGAGCTCTTCAAGTGTTGCGCCAGATGGTAGATCGGCTATCCAATCAGACCAATAATCTGATTCATCTGAAGATAAATGGACCTCTAAGATATCAGAAATATCACTTACTCTCTGTCCGACCGTATCTGATATAGTCCAACCATTTATTGAGTTTAGTAGTGATTCGACTCCCTCTAAAGCTCTAATTTCTCGACCATTAAAAACATTATTTGTTCGAGTATTGTCAAATTGGTCTCTGAAATTTAGACTGTTAGCTATTACTTTTTCAGCAATACTATCACATGTCTTAATACCAACTCCACTTATTGCACCTAATAATGTTCGATAAGCTAAATAATCATCGCGATTTTTAATTATCCGTAATATTGCATAAACAAATCTAGTAAATTTGTAATGTGAAAGTTCTAGGTTTTGTTTGATATCTATACTAATACTAGCAGCTTGAAGTTCAGATTCAATGATAGATAACTGAGCTCGACGACTTGATAATAGAATTAATATATCTTCGGGATTTAATCCTCCTGAAATTAGTAATGAAATGGAGTTAGCTAGACTTCTTGCCTCATCTTGTTGGTTCTGAAACTCAAATCCAAGACTTACTCCATTGACTGTTGGTGAACCATTTGAGTAAACTGATGTTAAAGATTTGCTAATTCTAGTTGATGGAGAGTTTTGTGCTAATAAGTTAGAAGCAGTCGATAGTACCGATGGTGTACATCTAAAACATAATTGAAGGGCATGATCTCCAGGACTGGTAAATCTTTGAGGGAACGTTTGTATTCCACTTGGTGAAGCATATCGAAAGGAATATATACTTTGATCATCATCCCCCGAGACAAAAATTGTAACACCCTTTGCAGCTAATAAATCTACAAACTCGATATCGCAATTATTTAAATCTTGATACTCATCAACAATAAGGTGCTCAATATTGAGTAATTGTTTAGGGTCTAGGCTACCAGACTTAATATTATCAACGCATTGTCTAACTGATTCACCGGGCAAAATACATCCATAAAGTTGTGATCTTTGGGAATGGAATATTCTAAATGATGTTGATTCACTTTGTGAGATTGCTGGATTTGGTGATGATATGTAAGGGAGAGGTGGATTACCAGTACTCCAAAGTGCTTCAAAATGAGTTCTTAATTCACTGCATCTTTTGATAGAAAAGCCATTCGATGCCTTGAGCTCTTCATCAAAGATATGTCTCTGTTCCCAAGTATCTAATACCCTGGGACTTACTGGATAATTTGCGAGTCTACCTCCCCGCGCAAGAATTCTTAGTGCAAGTGAATGTAATGTTGATACATTTATTCTATTTACTCGTTGATCACTCGAACAATATTTCAAAATTCCTTCATTTAAATCTTCAGCTGAGGCCCTTGTAAATGAAACTGCAAAGATAGTTTCAGGAACTACACCATTATTTAATAGCCAACTTACTCTTTCCCCAATTGAATATGATTTACCAGTACCAGGACCAGCAACTAATCTAACTTGATTCGAATTATCTTGGGCTGCAGCGTTTTGTATTCTACTGGCACTATTAATTTGTGACTGAGTAAAGGGCATAAATTTCCTAGTCTAATTTATTACTGCATAACGGCCTTGCGCATAAGCTGCACACGATTGAATGTTGAATTAGCAACTAACGAAAGAGGAGGCTCAAAACCAAGAGCGGAAAAGAATTGGCGAGGCGTGTCCGCTTAATGCGCGGGTTAGGTGTATCTTTACTATTTTTTATAATCATTGATTTTTTCAATAAAGCTTGCGCCAACTGTATCTCTTTTTGAATTAATATAAAGTTGTGGTTGAACAGCCCTAA
>Ga0209918_1000538_pt1 | contig 24403 bp, 18 predicted proteins | sample SalPonD_shore_MG_FD_185712 | JGI IMG/M metagenome (GOLD analysis project Ga0209918, IMG submission 185712) | Salt pond soil microbial communities from South San Francisco under conditions of wetland restoration - Salt Pond MetaG... | ecosystem: Environmental > Aquatic > Marine > Intertidal zone...
ATTGGGCACGCGGCACCATAAATGGCCGGTGTCGCGCCCAAGGGCGCTCCTACATGCGATTGGGCACGCGGCACCATAAATGGCCGGGGTCGCGCCGCAGGAACGCTCCCACGCCTAGATCGTCAGGGCGCGGGCTCCCAGCACGGGGGTCAGCGCCTTGGCCGTCACCGGGCGCACGAACAGGAAGCCCTGTCCCAGGCGACAGCCTTCATCCATCAGGAAGCGCCGCTGGGCTTCGGATTCGACACCTTCGGCGATCACCCTGATGTCCAGGCTCGAGGCCATGGCGATGATGGTCCGGGTGATGGCCACGTCGTCCGGGTCGTGGGGCAGGCCCTGCACGAAGGACTTGTCGATCTTCAGGTAGTGGATCGGGAAGTGCTTGAGGTAGCCCAGGGACGAGTAACCGGTACCGAAGTCGTCAATGGCGATGTAGATGCCCACGTCGCTCAGCCTGGATAGCATGCGTGCCGTGGCGGTCGGGTTCTCCATCAGCATGCTTTCGGTGATCTCAAGAGTCACCTGGTTGGGAACGGTACCGGTGCGCTCGAGCACCCTGAGGATCTGGGTCACCAGGTTCGGCTGCTTGAACTGGCGCGCCGACAGGTTTACCGACATCCGCACCGGATCCCGGCCCCGCTCGCGCCAGGCCTGCAACTGGCGGCAGGCAGACTCCAGCACCCACTCGCCGATCTGGTCGATGATGCCCATGTCCTCGGCGACGCTGATGAATCGCCCCGGTTCGGTGATGCCAAGCTCAGGATGCTTCCATCGCAGCAGCGCCTCGACGCCGGTGACGTGTCCCGATTCCAGGTGCACGAACGGCTGGTAGTAGAGCGTGAACTGTTCGTTCTCCAGGGCCTGGCGAAGGCTGTTGGCCATGACCAGGTTCTCCACCGCCTCCGAACTCATCTCGTGAGAGAAGTAGCGGTAGGTGTTGCGGCCCGCCTTCTTCGCCTGGTACATGGCGGCATCGGCGTTCTTCAGCAGCGCGGCCACGTCCCGCCCGTTGCTCGGGAAAACGCTGATGCCGATGCTCGCGGCGGTGAACAGCTCGTTGCCGGCGTGCAGGAACGGGGCGCGCAGCGCGGCGATCACCTTTTCGGCAACCACGCCGGCACTGGCGTCTTCCCGGATCTCGTCCAGCAGGATCGTGAACTCGTCGCCGCCCAGCCGCGCCACGGTATCGGACTCGCGCACGCAGTCCTTGAGCTTCTGGGCCACCTGCTTGAGCAGCTCGTCGCCGACGGAATGGCCCAGGGAATCATTGATGGTCTTGAAATGGTCCAGGTCGATGAACAGTACGGCGCACTGGGCGGCATTGCGCTGGGCCCGCGCGATGGCCTGGCGCAGGCGGTCCTGGAACATGGATCGGTTGGGCAGACCCGTGAGCGGGTCGTGGTGCGCCAGGAAGGTGAGCCGCTCCTCGTAGTGCTTGTACTGGGAGATGTCGCTGAACACGGAGATGTAGTGGGTCAGCTCGCCCTTCTCGTTATGGGCCGTACTGACGCTAAGGAGCGCCGGGTAGACCTCCCCGGTCTTGCGCCGGTACCAGACCTCGCCCCGCCAGTAGCCGCGTTGCCGGACGCGCTCCCGGACGCGCCGGCGCACGTGCTCGTCCTGGCGATTGGAGTACAGGCAATCGGCGTTCGAGCCGAGCACGTCTTCCGGCCGGTAGCCGGTGATCGCGGAGAACGCCCGGTTCACCTGGACGATCTTCAGATCCGCGTCCTGGATGACCATCCCCTCCACCATGCTTTCCAGGGCGTTGGCGGCCACCTGGAGACGGCGCTGGATCTGCTTTCGCTCGGTGACGTCGCTCATGGTGCCGAGCATTCTCACCGCCTGGCCCTGCTTGCCGCTGAGGAAGGCGCCCCGGTCCTCGATGTGCCGGTACTCGCCGTCCCTGGTGCGGAACCGGTATTCGGTGTGGAACTCCTTCTGCTCGGCCTGGGCCCGGCGCAGCGCTTCCAGCACCGCGTCCCGATCGTCGGGATGCACGTGGTCCATCCAGGCGTCGATATTGAAAGCGGCCATTTCCGCCGGCGTGTAGCCCATGATGCGCGTTATCGCCCCGTGCCAGGCAATGGTTCCCTCGGCCAGGTTGTAGTCGTAGAGCAGCTCGCCTGTCTGCTCGGCCACCAGATGGAACCGGCTTTCGCTTTCCTTGAGCTCGGCTTCGGCCCTGCGTCGGTCCGTCAGGTCCACGAAGGTGCCCATGGTGCCGATGAGCGCGCCGGCGTCGTCGAATATGGGAGCGCCGGCAACGAACACCTCCCGGGTCACTCCGTCCGCTCCCAGGAGATTCACCTCGTAGTTGGAACGCTCGCCCTGGCGGCGGCGTTCATCCTGCTCCTGCACCACCTCGATGCTCGCCGTGTCCATGAACGAGGTGTAACTGGCGTCGCCGAGCTGCTCCCAGGTATCCACCCCCAGCATGCGGCACATTGCGGGGTTTGCGTACACGGTTCGCCCGCGGGCGTCCACGTGCCAGATCCCCAGCGGACTGGACTCGGCAAGAACCCGGTAGAGGCCCTCGCTGATGCGCAGCGCCGCCTCGGCTTCCTTGAGGCGCGTGATGTCCTGCAGGGTGCCCCAGCCGCCGAGCAGCCGCTCATCAACCACGTCGCCGGTGAAGTTGACCACGAAATACCGCATGCGCCCGTGGCGATCCCGCCGCTGGTATTCGGCGGCGGACATGCGGTGTCCGCCCTGGATGAAGTCGCGCAGCAGCCCCCCGTCACCGGGATCACTGGCGTCAATGAAATTTCCCAGCCTGGCGCCGAGCAGGCTCGAGGCGTCGCCCCTGCCCAGTAGCCTGGCCATGGCCTGGTTGCACTCCGTGAGACGGGAATCACGCAGCAGGGCCCGGACTTGCCGGGATTCGCTCAGCGAGGTGTCGAGGGGTTCGTCGAGCACGAAGCGCCAGATGCCCTCCGTGCTCATCTCAACGAATGCCTGGTAAAGGTCGCCGGTCTCCGACCGCCGACTTGCCCGAGTGGTTATTGATTCCTTTGGTTGGGCTCTCGGTTCTTCCAAGTGTCCGCCGACTGACCGTGAGCGCGAAAGCGCCCTTCGGAACCATAGAGTGCCACGGAAGGCACTCACTTGTCAGCGGGTGCCGCTGTCCTCGGCGTCCTCGTCCAGACTGATCGCGCCGTGGGAATCGCGCTCCACCTCCATTAACCGGGGATGGCGCTTGCGCAGGCGCTCAATTTCCCTTTGCTGAGCCTCCATCTCTTCCTGCTGCCGGCGCAGCCTGTTCGCCAGCAACCGGTTTTCGGTAATGACCTCATGGTGGTGCAGGGCCTGGGAAATGGTCGCCTGCAGATCTTCGTCGTCCCAGGGCTTGTTGACGTAGCAATAGACGTGCCCGCGGTTGATCGCCTCGACGGTGGCATCCAGGCTGGAGTACCCGGTGAGCAGCACGCGCATGGTGTCGGGCCACCTGACCGACACGTACTCGAGGAACGACACGCCGTCCATGCCGGGCATGCGCATGTCCGAGATCACCAGTTCCACGGGCGAGTGTTGCTGCAGCAGCCTGAGTCCCGCCTGGCCACTGTCCGCCGTGATCACGCTGTAACCGAAGGAGCTCAGCGTGCGCCGCAGCGCCGAGAGGATATTCGGCTCGTCATCCACGCACAGGATGGTTATGCCGCTTTTGTCACTGGTTTCCATCGTTCTGCTCCCCGCCCTCGAGCGCGGGCTCCTCCCGTTCTTCCCCCTTGCGCTTGACAGGCAAATGAATCGTGAATGTCGTGCCCTTGTCGAGCTCGCTTTCCACCTCGATGCGGCCGCCGTGGCGATCGACGATGTTGAAGGTCACGGCCAGCCCGAGACCCGTGCCCTGGCCCACCGGCTTGGTGGTGAAGAACGGATCGAAGATGTGCTTGAGGTCCTGCTCCGAGATTCCAGCACCGGTATCGCTCACCGAAACCCGGATCCAGTCTTCGCCCGTGAGCCCCGTGCGCACGGTGATGGTGCCCCAGTAACGAATTGCCTGGGCGGCATTGATCAGCAGGTTGAGGAACACCTGGCTGATCTGCGCGGGCACGCACTGCACGTTCGGAAGCTCGCCGTACTCCTCGACGATGTCCGCCTTGTGCTTGATCTCGTGCCTGACCATCTTCAGCGCCCCGGTGAGGCATTCGTGCAAGTCGACTTCCGCCGTATGTGCCTCGTCCATGCGCGAGAAGGTCTTCAGCTCCTGGACGATCTGCTTGACTCGCCGCATGCCGTCCCGGGATTCGTCGATCACCTCGACGATGTCCTGCTTAAGGAACGGCAGGTCCAGCGGCTGGCCCAGGGCCGCGAGCCGCTGCTGGATGTCCGGGTCGCCCTCCAGCATCTCGCGCAGGCTCTCGATGCCCTCCACGTACCGGAAAAGATAATCGGTATAGCGTTTCAGGCTATTCAGGTTGGCGTTGATGTAGGCCAGCGGATTGTTGATCTCGTGCGCGACTCCGGCGGCGAGCTGGCCGATGCTCGCCAGCTTTTCCGACTGGATGAGCTGCATCTGCACGTCTTGCATGCGCTGGTTCATCGCTTCCAGCGCGCTGATCTGGCGCTTCTGGTCCTGCTGCAGGTTGGCGTTCTGGAACATCAGGCCGATGAACTCGATCACGGCGCGGCCCTGCTCCACCTCGGCCTCGCTGAAGGGCGCACTGCCCTCGCCGCGGTTGATGGCCACCGCGCCGACGACCTGGTCACCGTCCATGAGCGGCCAGCACATGGCCGACTGGACGCGGTTGCCGCCCCGGTTCGGTCGCGAGTCCTTGAGCTGGTCCGGCAGCTCGCCGTTGAGCAGCAGCGGCTCGCCGGTGGCCGCCACGCGCCCCAGGATCTGTTCACCCATGGGCACCACCGTCCCGACCACGCCATCCGGGAGGTCGATGCCGGCGACGATGGTCAGCGACTCGTGGTCCTCCTCGGCGAGCGCCAGGCTCCCCGAATCCGCGTCGAAACCCGCGACGATGTGCTCGATGATGCGCTGGTAGGTACCGGCCAGGTCTCCGCCATGAAGACTCCGCCTGAGCAACTGGAAGATGCTCAGCAGCCTGGGCAGCGCGCGGGACCGCGTGCCCGTCTCGGTGGGACCCGAATGGCGATTCATTGTCAGGTTGTAGCCGCGTTGCAACATGTTCGTCAAACTCCGTGACGCCTGCCTATGCGCGGAACCGGTCCGGGAACAGTTCGCGAATCATCGCCGGCGCGTCTTCCTGGAGCCCCCATTTCGCCATCACCCCGGCCGCCCCGTTGCGGCGCGCTGCCTCCTGGTAGGCGCTGGCGTCGTGCCCCGTCAGGATGACCACGTGAGGCGCGGGCTCGAGCCGTACCAGCGCGCGCGCCGTGTCCAGGCCATTGAGCCGGGGCATGGACATGTCCACGAAGGCGAGGTCCGGCTCCAGGCGTTTCGCCAGCTCAATGGCCTCCTCGCCGGAATGGGCGACGCCCACCACCTCCACGCCCGGCACCAGGTCCAGGCTGCGGCGGGCAGCCTTGAGGAAAGGCTCGCTGTCGTCCACAAGCATGATCCGGACCGCACTGTCCCTCGTGTCCCGGTCCGATTCCCTGTTCTGTATGCGCGTCTCCATGGCACACCCCTGAAGCCCTCGCCACATTGTCCCGCTGCCCACGCGCCCGGCACTATCGGGAAATCCCTGAATTGGTAGCACAATCCCGACGGGCTGGCGCGGAAGGCTCCGCAATTATGTTAAACGAATTCGCGCACGGGCGCCGCTCCCCCGTTCACGCCGCGGCATCAATCGTCGGCGCTGATCAGTCCCGTCCGGATCGCGAAACGGACCAGGCCGGGCACGTCATGAATGTCGAGGCGTTCCATGAGTTGGGTGCGGTGGGTCTCCACCGTCTTCACGCTCAGGTGCAGTTGCTCGGCGATCTCCCGCGTGGATCCACCCTCCACGATCAGCTGCAGGATTTCTCGCTGCCGCGGCGTGAGCTGGTCGAGCGGACTGCCGCCCTCTTCCTCGCCGCGCAGATAGTTGTCCACCAGGTGACGCGACACCTGGGGGCTGAGGTAGGTCTGCCCGCGCCGTGCCGCCTGGATGGCCAGCTCCAGCTCCTCGGTGGCCGCGTCCTTGAGCAGGTAGCCGATGGCCCCGGCCTTGAGCGCCTGCTGGACGTACTGTTCGTTGGCGTGCATGGACAGGATCAGGACCTGGGTATCCGGGGATTCGGAATGGATGCGCCGGGTCGCCTCCAGGCCGTTAAGCCCGGCCATGGCGATGTCCATCAGCACCAGGTCGGGCTTGAGTTGCCGCGCAAGCCGTACCGCCTCGCGGCCGTCGGAAGCCTCCGCCACCACCTCCACCCGCTCCAACCGGCCAAGCAGCGAGCGAATGCCAGCGCGCACCAGGGTGTGGTCCTCGGCGAGAACGATCCGGGTCTTCTTCAGGTCGTTCATGACACTCCAGGGGTTTTGTTGTTTTTGGTCTTCGTCACGGGAATGCTACCGCGGATGCGCGTTCCCGCACCCGGCGACGAATCCACTTCCAGGCTGCCCTCCAGCAGCATGACCCAGGCCTCCATGCCGTGAAGTCCGAACGCGCCGCCCGGCTCGGGCGAATGCCGGGCCAGATCGACGTCGAATCCCTTGCCGTCGTCCACCACCTCGAAGCGCAGACCGCCGCCCTCGTGACGCAGCGACACCCGGACCTCGCCCGCCGCGGCATGCTGCACCACGTTGGTGATCGCTTCCTGGATTACCCGGCAGGCCGCCGCGGCCACGTCGGGCGGTAGCGGCTGCTCCATGCCCGCCTCGTTCAGCTCGACCCGGAACTTGCCTGCCTCGCCGGCGCGTTCCAGGCTGAACCGGACCGTGTCGGCCAGGCCCAGGTCGTCGAGCATGGTGGGGTAGAGGTCTGTCATCAAGCCCCGCACCCGCTCCACCAGTTCGGCCACCAGGCGCCGGCTGTCCCCGACCAGCGTGGCTGCCCGGCCGTCGAGTCCGGAGAGATCCGGGTCGCCCAGGTTCAGCTTCACCGCCGTGAGCAACTGCCCGATCTCGTCGTGGAGCAGCCCGGCGAAGGCGCGCCGCTCGCGCTCGCGCGCCGCCAGAAGGCGCCGCGCCTGGCGCTTCACGGCGCTCGCGGACTCGGATCGTCCCGTTTTTCCTTTCATGCCTCGCGCTGGGGAGTGGAACGCACCCCAGTGTATCCGGTTTGGAACCGGGACATTTCAGGGTATTGGAGGGCCGGTTTCAGGTATTGCCCGATGGGAGGGATGGGCGCCCGCGGGGAGAATGAATCATGAAATTTGGGCCTGCGGCTGATGACCCGGGCGGCATCGAGCGCCGATTTTCCTCCCTCCGCGGCGCATTGGGCCAACCGGCGAGGCTGCAGGCATTTCTTTTTCCCTGCCTGCAACCCCACTCGTCATATCGGTTCACTGGCCCAGAATCAGGGCTGGCGCACCTCTCCGAGCACGTCGGAACGGCTCCAGGGCCGGCAGATGCGCGTCCCGGTGAGCGGGTCACAATCGACGTCGCCGTCATCCGCCTTGGAAGCGCGCTCGCCGCGGCCGTTGTCCAGATTGAATTCGAACACCTTCGCCACGCGCCGGGCGGTGGGATCACCGTCCTTGAGCAGCGGTTGGAAGCGCCATGCCTCGAGTGCGTCGGTCACCGAACGGTCGAACACCCCCGCGGGTGTGGAATCCACCACGCGCACGTCGGTCACGCGGCCACGACGGTCGATGGTGAACTCCGCGGTGACGCTGCCCTGGATGCCGCGCAGGCGGGCAAAGCGTGGATACTCGGGCGCCAGCATGTTGAGCGGGCGGCCGCCCTCGATCCGCGGCTCGGGCGGGCGGCTGGCGATACCCTCGACGGGCTTCGCGCTGGCCAGCCGCGTGGGACCGGGGTCGGCCACCGTGTCGGGCCCGGCGTCGCTCGCCGCGTCGTCGCCGGCCTGGACGATCTGGCTGGACGGTTCACGCGCCTCGCCGGACTGCGCCACGTTTCCGTTATCGGCGGAAGGCTCAACCGGCTCGGTGACCGGCGCCGCGGGGCGGCGCTCCGGCACGTCCGCCTTGGCCAGCATCCGCCGCTTTGACGCGCTGGGCTCGGGCTCCGGGGTCACCGGGTCCGGCCGCCGGGCCTCCTGCTCCGGCTGCGCGGTGGAGGCGGGCGGCTGCTCGGCGGCGATGGACTGCTTCCCGGCAGGCGCGGGCTGTGAGCTGGCCGACGGCGCATTCGCGTCGACCCCGGCCGCTTCGGGCTCCGCCGGGTCGGTGTCTGCCCCCCGGGGCTCCGCGTCGGCCTGCGCCTCCGCGGCCCTGGTACTCCGGGAAACGGGTTGCGACCGCGCAGGCGTTTCGGACGTGTCTTCCACCGGCACGAGAGGCGGCGGGGCGGGCACGGCGGCCGGTTCCGCCGACTCGAAGGCGGGCGCCGGGTTGGCGGCATTGAGCGCCAACTGCGCGGCCACCGCCATGGAACCCGCGGCCAGGCCCACCAGCAGGCTCACGCCCCAGATCAGCGCGCTGCGCCGCGGGGCGGACCGGTCCAGCATGCGATAGATGCGCTGGCTCAACACGCCACCGTTGGCCGCCAGTGCGGTCTGGTAGCTGGCCTGGCGCTGCTCCTCCAGCTCGGTGAGGGCATGGGCGTAAGTCAGCGTGTCACCGCAAGTGCCGATCACGGCGTCGTCACAGCAATGCTCGCGCTCCTCGCGCAGCTGGTTGGACATCCAGCGCACCGCCGGGTGATAGAAAAGCAGGGTTTCGATCAGCACCTGCACCAGATTCACCAGGTAGTCGGCGCGGCGGATGTGCGCCAGCTCGTGGGCAATGATCAGCTCCAGTTGGCGCGGGCTGAGTCCGATGATGGCCGCGGAAGGCAGCAGGACCACCGGCCGCAGCCAGCCGATCACCGCCGGGACGCGCACCACCTGTGAGCGCAGCACGCGCACCGGGCGCGAGATCCGGAATGCCGCCAGCAGGCCGGCGACCTTGCCTTCCCAGTGGCCCGGGAGCGGGCTCACGCCCACCCGGGTCAGGCGCCGAACCTGCCACCAGTCCACGCACACCCGCGTGGACATGACCGCCACGCCGGCCATCCACATGGCCACCGCCCAGGGCAGATAGGGCTCGAGCCAGGTCTCCAGGCCCATCCACCAGGCCACGGGCTGCGCCGCGCCGGCGGAGGAGGCGCCGACACTCAGGGTGCCCAGTGAGGTGACCGCCCCAGCCGGCTGGAAAAGGTAGATAAAGGTGAACACGGGCATGGCGCCGGCCAGCAGGAACACGGCCAGGCCCAAACGGTAGCGAAGCCTCGGGGTGAGGCCGGCGGTGAAGGTCATGGTCAGCGCGTAAACCAGGCCCAGCGCCGCCCCCTGCCAGAGGAAATGCACCAGCGTCCAGCCCAGGGTCTGCACTGCATACTGAAATTCGGCGGCGTTCATTGGGGGGCCTCCTCCGCTTCAAGCCTGGACAGCAACTTGCGGATCGCACGCAACTCTTCCGGGGAAGTGCTCGGGTTGTTGCCCAATGCGTGCAAAACGAGCTGGGAGGCGGAGCCGTCGAAGGCGCGCTGCACCAGGTCCCGGGTCAATTGCTCCTGGACGTGATCCCTGCTGTGGGCGGGCTCGTAGATGTGGGCACGCTGGGAATCGTCGCGCCTCACCAGGCCCTTGCGGTGCATGATCTGCAACAGCTTGAGAATGGTCGTATAGCCGATGTCACGATCACCCATGCTGTCGTGTACACACCTGACCGTGCTAGGGCCCATGTCCCAAAGCGCGTTCAGAATGGCGAGCTCAGCTTCCGTGGGACGCGGCGGCCCGCTCTTGGATCTGCGTCGTTGAATCATCACACGCCCTCCTGGTCCAGGCCGCAGTATAGCTCCGAACGAAGAGCTTCGTAAAATGCCCCGCCCCGGGTCCGTCAGAGCAGGGTCCTGACCAGGCTGACCGCCAGCGCCGCCGCCAGCCCAAAAAGCGCCGCGGCCACCAGGCGCATCGCCCGCGCCCGGCCGCCCGGCCGGCCCGGCGCCTGGACCAGCAACACGGTGATGTTGTCGCTTCCCCCCGCCGACAGCGCGGCTTCCAGGAGCGCCCGCACCGCCCGTTCCGGGTCCGGGTTGGCATCGAGCAGCCGCTTGATCGCGGGGTCGTCCAGCTCCTCGGTGAGGCCGTCGCTGCAAAGCAGGAGCCGCTCCCCGGAACCCAGTCGCCCGGTCACCGAGGCCACCTCCAGCTCGTCCATGCCCGGCATGCCCAGGGCCCGGGTGATCAGGCTGCGTTCCGGATGGTTGCGGGCCTCGCCCTCGCTGAGGTTGCCGGAATCCACCATTTCCTGGACCAGGGAGTGGTCCCGGGTGATCCGGCGAAGCTCGCGGCCGGCCTGGTAGGCCCGGCTGTCGCCGGCCCAGGCGACTTCGAAATCTCCGTCAAGGAACTTCGCGGCCACCACGGTGGAACCCATCCCGGAACGGCCCTCCCCGGCCTCGACGGCTTCCAGCACCGCCAGGTGCGCCGAATGCACGGCGGCCTCCAGCGTCTCACCCCGCTCGACGGCGGAGGCGACGTGATCCACCACCACGCGGCTCGCCACTTCGCCCGCCTCGTGACCGCCCATGCCGTCCGCGACCACGAACAGCCCGGTATCAGGGAAGACGCCGTAGGTGTCCTCGTTGTGGGGTCGCCGGTGCCCGGTATGGGTAACGGCGGCGCTTTTCAGCCCCCCCGCCTCGCTTTCCCGTCCCCGTGCCTCTTCCTCCGTGGTATCCATCAGGAAGCCTTTGTTCATTGTCTTGACGGCTGTGACCAGCGGCGCACCGCTGCCTTCAGGGCCGCCCCTGTCACCGGCTTGCCCAGGTAATCGTCCATGCCGGCTTCCATGCATCGCCCCCGATGCTCCTCGGTGGCATGCGCGGTAACGGCAATCACCGGCACGTGTCCGGGGAGCCTCCCCTCCCGCTCCATGACCCGGATGGCGGCTGCCACCTCCAGGCCATCCATGCCGGGCAGTTCGCAGTCCAGCAGCACCAGGTCATAGGGATCGTGCTGCAAGGCATACAACGCTTCGCGCCCGCTGTCCACCACATCGACCTGGTGGCTCCAGTTCTCCAGCAGGTCCTGCATCACCTCCTGGGCGATCGGGCTGTCCTCCACCACCAGTATGCGCAATGGCGGCGAATACTGCTCGGGACCCTCGGCCACGGCCGCCTCGCCCTGTTCGGGGGCGGACAGGAGCCGCCCCACCAGCTCTGGCTCGCGCACCGGTATCCGCACCACGGCATCGTATCCCGCGGCCCGCCACTGGGCCTCGGAAGGTCCCGCCCCGAACGCCACCAGGGCCAGGCAACGGCAATGCGTCTTCGCGGCGCCCGGATAGGCGCCGCCCCGGCGGGTCGGCCACTGCGCCAGCAATGCCTCCCAGTCGCTTTCCGCCGCCTGGCCCGGGATCCCGTCCACGACCGCATCCACCCGCGCGCCCTGGTTCTCGAGCATCTCCACCAGACTGTCCCTGAGCGTGGCGTCTTCCACGCAAACGCCCACGCGCATGCCGGCAAGCGGTCCCTCACGGGAACGGGGCATGGCCGGATCGAGACGCAACGCAACGCTGAAATGGAAGCGGCTGCCCCGGCCCGGCTCGCTCTCCACGCCGATGTCGCCACCCATCTTTTCCACGAGCTGGCGGCAGATCGCCAGGCCCAGACCGGTTCCGCCGCGCCGGCGCCCGCCGGCCCTGGGTACCTGGCTGAACACCTGGAACAACTGGCCCCGGGCGTCGTCGGGAATGCCGATGCCGGTGTCGGTGACCTGGAACGACAACTGCGCGGTGTCGTGATCCGGGGTCCCGGACATGGAGACCCGCAGGCTCACGCCGCCGGCGTCGGTGAACTTGAAGGCGTTGCCCAGAAGGTTGATCAACACCTGGCGCAAGCGCAGCGGATCGCCCCGCAGGCGGCGCGGAACGTCCGGCTCGATGGCGTAGGTGAGCGCCAGTCCCCGGTCCACGGCGCGGGCGGAAAACAGGGTGACGATCTCCGCCAGCATGTCCCCCAGGTCGAACGGCGCGTCGGCCAGTTCCAGCTTGCCGGCTTCGATGCGCGAGAAATCCAGTATGTCGTTGATCAGGCTCAACAGCAGCCTGCCCGAATCCCTTACCGAGCGCGCGTAGGTCTGCTGCTCGTCGCTCAGTTCCGAGTCCATGAGCAACTCGGTCATGCCCAGCACACCGTTCATGGGCGTGCGGATCTCGTGACTCATGCGGGCCAGGAAGTCGCTCTTGGCCCGGTTCGCCGCCTGCGCGTCGGACGCCAGTCGGCGCACCTGCCCGAACAGCCGCGCGTTTTCCAGCGCGGTGCCCGCCTGCTCGCCCAGCGCCAGCGCGGTGGCGCGCTCCCGGGCGCTGAATTCACGCTCGCGTTCCAGCACCACGACGCCCATGACCTCGTTGCGACAGATCAGCGGCAGCGCCAGGCTGCGCCGCTTGCTGCCATTCTCGATGGTCAGGTCCACCGGCTGCGCGGCGCCGCGCACCGCGGTGAGCGCCCGTCGCAGCTGGCGATTGTCCGGCGGACGGTGAAAACCGCCGTAGCCGCGGCCCACGGCAACCGGGTCGGTGCCGGAAGAGGCCAGGTAGGCCATGGCGGCGTCGAAGCTTACGGATTTCGACAGCCCGTCGAGATAGCGCGAAAGAATCTCTTCCCAGCGCAGGCTCGCGGTGAGCGCGCGGGTCAGGCCGTGCAGGTCCTCGGCCCAGCGCCGCTGGTCGCGCTCGCGCTCCAGCGCGTGATCGCGCGCCACCTTGCGCCGGTAGGCGGCAAGGCCGGCGCCCAGCAACAGTATCGCGGCCAGCACGTAGAACGCGTAGGCCCACCAGGTGCGCCACGGGGGTGGCGCCACCACCACGGGCAGTTCCAGGCGCACCGGCTGCCACTCGCCATAGCTGTTGGTGGAACGCACCTGGAAGCTGTAATGCCCGGGCGGCAGGTTCGTGTAGGTGGCCGAGCGGCTGTTGCCTGCCTGGATCCAGCGCTCGTCGAAACCGTGCAGGCGGTAGGCGTAGCGCACGGATTCCGGGTCGGCGAAATCCAGCGCCGAGTAGTTGAAGCGCACGATCCGGTCCTCGTAACCAAGCGACAGCGGACTGGTGCCGGATACCGAGCCCGCGGGCAACGGCTCGTTCATCACCGTGAGCCCGGTCAAAACCAGCCGCGGCGTGACCCGCGGGGTCTCGAGGCGCCCCGGGTCCAGCGCCACCAGGCCGTTCATCAGACCTTGGAACAGGGTGCCGTCCGGGGCCCGGTAAAGCGCGCCGGTCATGCCCATCTCCGGCAGACCCTCGGCTCGCCCGAATACTTTCACTTGACCGGTGTCCGGATTGAGCCGCGCGAGCTGGTAGCGCAGGCTCAGCCAGAGATTGCCCGCGCCATCGGCGATCACCGCGCCCACCTCGTCCGCCGGCAGGCCATCCGCCCGGGTGTAGTGCTTTACCAGCCTGAAGCCGGAGCCCTCGTCGGCCACGTGCATGAGCCCCGTCTCGCTGGCGAGCCAGAGATCGTCGGGACTGGTGATTGCCACTCCGGTGATGCCCAGTTCACCAGCTTCGACGCCCAGCGTCTTCCGGTCCAGGATCGGCTCGAAGCGCCCGGCGCCCGGATCGAAGCGGTCCACGCCGGCGCGGTGGGCCACGAAGATGCGCCCGCCGGGGCCCGCGGCCATGGCTTCTACCTCGTTGCTGCCCAGGCTCCGGTCGTCCCGCGGGTCGTGCAGGTAGTGATCCGTGAACCGTAGCGCCCCGGTATCGAAGCGCGCCAGCCCCTCGCCGGCGGTGCCCACCCACAGGGTGTCGCCATCGCCTGGCAGCAGGTCGGTAACGTTGGCCCGGCCGCTCATCCCGGGAACGCGGGGGAACTTCCGGCTCACGGCACTTCCGTCGCGGGTGCCGAAGCGGGTCACCCCCTCGAAGGTGCCCACCCAGAGCACGCCGTCCGCGCCGGGGGCGAGCGCGTTGACCCGGTCGGCCCCCAGCGCCACCTGTCCCGCCCGTGATCGGCCCGAGGCCTCTCCGCGCGGATCGATCCAGCGCAGGCCCTGCGTCTGGGTGCCGAGCCAGAGCCGGCCGTCGTCGCCCTGTACCACAGCGTTCACGATCAGTGGCTTCGGATCGCCGGGCGGACTGCCGAGCCAGGTGTGGAAGTCGCGCCACCCGGGCCGGATCTTCACCAGGCCGCGGGACGTGCCCACCCAGGTGACCCCGCCGGCGTCCCGGGTGATGCTCGCCACCCGGCCCGTGTAGTCCAGTTCCCGGTCGCCCACGTACAGGTGCAACCGGGAAAACGCCATCGAACCGGTGTCCAGAACGCCCAGTTGCTGACGCCCGTTGTAATAGCCGACCCACAGCCCGCCCCTGTCGTCTGATTGCAGCACGCCGAGCTCCGCGCCCCTGAGCGGGTGGTCCGCGGGCAGGGTGTCGCTGAAGCACTGGAAGCGGTCCCCGGCGGGCTCGTAGCGCGCCAGCCCGGCGTCGGTGGCGGCCCACAGGGTGCCGTTCGCGTCCACGGCCAGGGACCAGACGCGCCGGTCGCAGATGCGGGCCGGGTCGTCGTAGCGCCGAAAGCGCCCGTCGCCCAGGTAGCGGGCGATGCCGCCGCCCAGGGTGGCCGCCCAGAGCGCCCCGTCGGGGCCCCGGACCACCGCCGGCACCACGTCGCTGCCCAGTGAGTCCGGGTCGTGCTGATCGTGACGGAATACGGTGACGGCATCCGAGTCGGGCTGGTAACGGTTCAGCCCGCCCCCGAAAGTGCCCACCCAGAGCGTGCCGTCGGCATCTTCCAGCACCGTCCAGGTATTGGCGCTGCTCAGCGCCGCGCCCCCGCCGGGAATATGACGGAAGCGGCCGCTGCCGGGATCGTAGTGCTCCAGGCCCCGCAGTCCGGTGGCCAGCCAGATGCCGCCACCGCGGCCGACGACGATGTGGTTGACGTGGTTCAGGTGCCGTGGCCGAGGGGCGCCCCCATCCGGCGTGGACGTCCGGAGTGCCTGGAACCGGTCGGCATCGAACCGCACCAGGCCAGCGCCGGTGGCGACGTACAGGTAGCCGCCGGGCCCCTGGGCCACGAAACGAATGTCCTGGGAGGGCAGGCCGTCGCGCTGGTCCATGACCTGCACAGGGATGTCCAGGTCCGAGTACGCCCGCCCCGGCGCGGTCAGCGCCAGCGCGAGTAGAAAGAGCAACGACAGCCTGCCGGTCATGGCCGGCCCTTCAAGCCGCGCAACCGGAAAGCGGCGCCGGACCCTTCAAGCGTTGTGGGGCCGGTGGTCCGTGGGATCGCACGAGAGGGTATAGGTCTGGTCCCCGTAGAGCAGCATCATGGCCGGCCGGTCGCTGCCGTCGCCGCTTCGACCGTGGTCGAATTCGTCCAGCACCCGGCCGCGGGCCGCTTCGTCCCGGAGCGCCTCCGCGATGCCCTCGCGCGTCAACACCAGCGCGGACAGTCCCTCGAGCTCCGGGCCCTCGATCACCGCCTGCTTGGTCTGCCCGTCCGGGTAGGTCAGGTCGACGGTGATCCTTTGGATGGTTCCCCGTTCACGGCTGCTCATGTCTCCCCCGAGCGTTTCCACACATGCCTGTCAAAGTTTAGTGTCAAATTCGCGCTGATCCCTGTCAAGGCAGGACCCCGCCGCCCACCGGGCACCTTCTTAACCGATACAATCCCGTTGACCGTCCACGCGGGAACATTCTTCGCCGGAACCATGCGCATCGCCCGCCCCATGCGTCTCACCGCCGTTTTGCTGCTCGGCCTGCTGCTGGCCGGCATTCTCATGCTGGTGCTGTTCGCCACCCAGTCTGCCCTGGTGGTCTGGGAACGGCTGGGCGAAGCGCCCGCCTGGGTGGCCGCCACCTGGCTCGCCGTCGTGTTGTTGATCGCCGGCGCGGGGCTCGTTCTGGCCTGGCGATTGCTGTTCGGCGCCCGCAGCCGGCGCCGGCGCAAGGCGGAACCCCTGACCCGGGAAACGCTCGAGCAACGCATCGAGCGGGACCGCGAACAGGGGCTCGACGTGCGGCAGGCCCTGGACGAGTTGCACGAGCGCCGGGAACGCGAGCTGTCCCGGTCCATCCACGTCGCCTTTTTCGGCCAGGTCAGCACGGGAAAGAGCGCGCTGATCCGCGCGCTGGCGCCGGGTGCCCGGGCCGAGTCCGACGCCCGCGCCGGCACCACCCGGGCGGTGGCGCACCATGACTGGCACACCCGGGCGGACGACCGCCTGGTGCTCACCGACGCGCCGGGCCTTGACGAGGCCGGCGGGCTGGACGCCGCCGCGCGGGACGAGGCCCGGCGGGCGCACATCGTTGTCTACGTGGCGGACGGCGATCTGACCGCTTCCCAATACCGGGAGCTGGACACCCTGCTGGCGCTGGAAAAGCCCACGGTGGTGGCGCTGAACAAGTCCGACCGCTACGACGAGGCCGAGCTCGCCGCCGTGCGCGCCCGCCTGGAAAAGCGCCTGGCCGGCCGCGCCCCGGTGGTCCCGGTCATTGCGGGCGGCCGGGAGACGGTGGTGCGCCGGCGCGACGGCCGGGACGTGAGCGAGACCCGCGAGCGCCCGGCGCGGGTCGCGGAACTGGCCGAGGAGCTGCAGCGGGAACTGGACCGCGACCCGGAGATGCTGGCGCGGCTCCGCGACAGTGCCGTGTTCCAGCTCGCCGCCGAGAAGCTCGACACGGAAGAACGCCGCCACCGGGAACGGGAGTCGGAGCGCATCATCCAGCGCTACGCGAGGCGCGCGGTGGTGGGCGCGCTGGCCTCGGTGACCCCCGGCTCGGACCTGGTCATCCAGGGCGCGCTGGGCACCGTCATGCTGCGCGAGCTGGCCAAACTGCACGAGGTGTCCGTGCGCGACCTGGACCTGGACCGGTTCCTGGAACTGGCCGGCGGCAGGGTGCGCAAGACCACCGCGGTACTGCTCGCCGTGGCCGGCAATGCCTGCAAGGCCTTTCCCGGCCTGGGCACGGTCACCGGCGGATTGATGCACGCGGTGGCCTACGGCATGATCTTCGAGAGCCTGGGGCACGCCGCCGCCAGGACGCTTGCAACCCGCGGCGAGCTGAGGCCACTGCCCGCCGCGCAGTCCTTCGAGGATTCCCTGAGTGAGCATCTTCCGACGCGTGCGCGACGCCTTGCCCGGATCGCGCTTGAGGAATACCGGGAAAAGCCGCGGGACTGACCCCCGCGGCGAGAAGCACCTGTCGCAGGCCGCGGAGAGCCTGCGCGGGCTGCTGGACGACCCCAAGGTGCCGCGCGGCGTGCGCGAGTCCCTGTCGTCGGATTACGGCCAGGTGCGCGCCATGCTGGAAAAGCTCGAGCACGGCGAGCTGTTCGTGGCCGCCTTCGGTCGCGTCGGCGTGGGCAAGTCCTCCCTGTTAAACGCGCTGGTGGGCCGCGAGGCGTTCTCCGTGAGCCCCCTGCACGGCGAGACTCGGGCCGTGGCACACGCCCACTGGGAGTCCTTCGACGCCGGCCGCGTGCGCCTGATCGATACCCCGGGCATCGACGAGATCGACGGCGCCACCCGCGAGCGCATGGCCCACGAGGTGGCCGGGCGCGCCGACCTGGTGATTTTCGTCGCCGAGGGCGATCTCACCCGCACCGAACTCGCCGCGCTGGAACAGGTCACCGCCGAGCGGCGGCCGGTGGTGATCGCGTTGAACAAGGCCGACCGCTACACGCCCGACGAACTCGACAGCATCCTGGAGCGCATCGCCGAGCGCACGACGGATTTGGTGAAACGCGAACACGTTGTGCCGGTGAGCGCCAATCCGGCGCCGGTCACCCGGCTGGAAAGCGACGCCTCCGGCGCGGAGACGGAGGCGCGCGTTCCCCGGGAACCGGACGTGGCCGCGCTTTCCGCGGTGCTCTGGGACGTGCTGGAACGGGAGGGCAAGACCCTGGCGGCGCTGAACGCATCGCTTTTTGCCGGCAGGCTCTCCGACGAGGTGGCCAGGCGCGTGGCGGCGGCGCGCCGGGACGTCGCCGAAAAGGTGATTCGTACCTGGTGCGTGGGCAAGGGCGTGGCGGTGGCGCTCAACCCGGTGCCGGTGGCGGACCTGCTCGCCGCCGGCGCCATCGACGTGGCGCTCGTGGTGCACCTGGGGCGCGTCTATGGGCTGCCCGTGACCCGGCGCGAGGCGGGCCGGCTGATCGGCACGCTCACGGCGGAACTGGCGCTGCTCATGGGTACGGTGTGGGGACTGAACCTGGTGTCCGCGGCACTCAAGGGGCTCACCGCGGGTTTCTCGGTGGCGATCACCGCCACGCTGCAGGGCGCCGCCGCCTACTACGCCACCTACGTCGTCGGTCGCGCCGCGGAACGCTATTTCGTCAACGGCAAGTCCTGGGGACCGGGCGGGCCGAAGGCGGTGGTGCAGTCCATCCTGAGGTCCGTGGACAAGGGATCCGTGTTGGCGCAGGGGCAGCGCGACATTACCGACACGCTTGCGTGGCGCAGGACCTGATTCGTTCGCGGCGGGGACGCCGCTCCCACAAGTCGGTACCGGATGGCATTGCGTAGCAGGAGCCCGCGGAGCCGTCGCGCATGGGCGATGTGGGAGGCCGCTTGCGGCCGACGCCGAATGTCGGGCCCAAGGGCCCTCCCGCAGCACCAGTCAGGAGCCAAGCCCACCACGGGACGAACCCGCCAATCATTCGTCCTTGTAGATCTTCACCTGCATGTCGCCGGACTTGTCGATCCAGGCGCGGTACATGCCCTCGGTGTTGAACACGGTGGCGATGTTGCCGTCGTGGTCCAGCCCGATGATGCCGCCGGGCGCGTCCATTTTCACCAGCTCGTCCATGACCACGGCGTTGGCGGCCTCCTTGAGGGACATGCCAAGGTATTCCATGCGCGCGGAGATATCGTAGGCGACGAGCTGGCGCATGAAGTACTCGCCCACGCCGGTACCGGAGATGCCGGCGGTCTGGCTGTTGGCGTAGGTGCCGGCGCCCACGATGGGCGAATCACCGATGCGCCCGAAGCGCTTGTTGGTCAGGCCCCCGGTGGAAGTGGCCGCGGCGATGTTGCCGCCGCGGTCCAGCGCCACCGCGCCCACGGTGCTGTACAGATGATCCACGTCGGGCCCGCCGCCACCACCTTCGTCCCCGTTGCCGCCGTCGCCGGCATCGTCCTGCTTCGAGCCTTCCTCGGGCTTCTGCTCGGTTTCCATGCCGTAGCTGTCCTGCTTGAGCGCATCCTGCAACTGGTTCCACCGATGCTCGGTGCGAAAGTAGCTGTTCTCCACCATCTCGAAACCCTGTTCCCGGGCGAACGCCTCGGCACCGTCGCCGTAGAGCAGGACGTGGCGGGAATGGTCCATCACCGCGCGGGCCAGCAGGATCGGGTTGCGGATGTGCTTGACACCGGAAACGGCGCCGGCGTTCAGCGTGGTGCCGTCCATGATGCAGGCGTCCATCTCGTTGGTGCCCTCGTGGGTGAACACCGCGCCCTTGCCGGCGTTGAACAGCGGCGAGTTCTCCATGATGGTGATCGCCGCCTGCACGGCGTCCAGGCTCTTGCCGCCATTGGAAAGCACCCGGTAGCCGGCCTGCACCGCCTCCTCGAGCCTCTGGCGGTAGGCCGCTTCCTGCGCCTGGGTCATGTCCGACTTGCGGATGGTGCCGGCGCCGCCGTGAATGACGATGGCGATGGGGCCCTGCTGCGCCAGCGCGGCGCTAGCGAACAGCAGGCCGATGAAGAACACGAGATTTCTGGCTCGAAACATGTCTCGACTCCCGAAAAGATTCAGATCAACAGTTCGCGCACGTCGGGCAGGTATTTTTCCAGCGAGGCGGTATTGACGATTACCACCTCGTCACCCTTGCCGATGATCCCATCGGCCGTGAGCGGCTCCAGCGCGGCGAAGCACGCGGCGCCCTCGGGGCAGATCCAGCGATGGCCGCGCTGCCAGAGCGCGCGCAGGCTGGCGCGGATCTCCGTCTCGTCCACGGCCACGGCGCTGCCGCCGCTGGCGCGCAGGATCTCCAGCACCCGGAAATGCCCCACGCCGCCGGCCACGTTGAGGCCCGTGGCGACGGTCTCGCCTGCGGCGACCGCTTCCGGCTCGTCCCGACCGTCGCGGAACGCATTCGCCACCGGCGGGGTGGCCGCCGACTGCACCGCCACCATGCGCGGGCGGCGCGAGTCGATCAAGCCCAGCGCCTGGAGCTCGTCGAAGGCCTTCCACATGCCCAGGATGCCGGTACCGCCGCCGGTGGGATAGACGATCAAGTCCGGGACGCGCCACCGCCCGCCGGGCTCGCGCGGCTCGGCCAGCTCCAGCCCCAGGGTCTTCTTGCCCTCGATGCGCCAGCCCGGTTCCACGAAGGTGGCGACGCTGAAATAACCTTCCGGCAGGTAGCGCTCCTTCATCAGCGCCGCCGCCTCGCGGATGGTGCCCCGGACCAGGTCCAGGTGGATGTTGGCGTGCTGCTTCGCCATGGCCGCCACGCGGCCCAGCACCGGCATGGGCGTGTCGTCGGGCATGATCACCGCCGCCTGGATGCCGGCCGCCATGGCGTAGGCGGCCAGCGAGTCGCCGGCGTTGCCCTGGGTGGGCACGGCGAGTTTTTCCAGGCCGAAACGCCGCGCCTGCGACGCCACCATGGCCATGCCACGGTCCTTGAAACTCAGCGTGGGATTGGCGCCGTGGCCGGGCCGCGGCATGCCCTCGTCCTTGAGCAAAAGCGAGAAGCCGGCGCGGTCGGCCAGGGGATCGGAGATGGATTCAAGCGGCGTGGCGCCCTCGCCCAGGCTCACGATGTGCCGCGCGTCTTCCGCGTCGTTGACGTCCAGCGCCAGCAGCGCGCCGAAGCGCCAGAGATCCAATCGCTCCGGGTGGTACCAGTCGTGGTCCGGGTGTTCGCGCTTGAGGCGCTCGATGTCGAGCACGATTTCCACCGGCCGGTTGTCCACCGGGTCCAGGTTCATGATCTCGTCGGCGGGGTACTCGCGGCCCGAGGCGATGCCGCGAAGATGGCTGGCGTAACTCATCGGGTCAGTATAGGGACGCGGCAACGCCCGTGCACATGAACCGATTGGCTATGCAAGACGTCCAATTTTGAGTAGCTTTATGTCAAGGGCGGCGCGGCCGTCTCGACGGCATGCCGCCATGACCGTTGACGCGAACGGGGGTAAACACGTCATGGCCGAGCTGATGCACGAACCCACCCAGGCGGCTCTCTGGCAACGCCTGATCATTGACGCCCAGCAGCGGGCACGACATTCCCTGGACGAAACCCTGGAGAGTTATCTTGTGTTCGTGTTGATGCGTCACGGTGGCGACGTGACACTCGGCCACCGCGTCCTGGCGCCCGAATACCTCAAGAACCTGGCGAAGCTGGCGGCGGCACGGCGGGACGGCCTTCGCGACGTGGGTGACCATTGCCTGCTGATCGCCGGGCTGTTCCCGGAACGCGCGCGCCGCCGGCGGGTGCCGCTGAGCTATTTCATCGATCTCGGCAGCGGCGCCTACCGGGACCTGGCGCAGGCGTTGCGCGCCGGTATCGCCGAACTCTACGCGCAACTGGCGGAAAGCTTCGAGGACCTGGCACGGGTGCTCGCCGCGGCCCGGGCGGACCGGGACGGGTTGATGCGGGTGGGAGCGACCCTGCATTGAGGCGGCGCTGTAATTCGCGGCGAGGACGCCGCTCCCACAACGTCACGATCACCGGTCCAGCTCGTCGCGGCGGCGCGCCTCGTAGAGCTTGGCGTACTTGAGGAATGCATAGAAGGCACCCACGACGGACTTGATGAATCCCGCCCAGCCGTTTGTGAACTGGCGCTTGAACAGGTAAAGGCGCAGAAAATAGAACGGCGGGTAGAACACCATGACCCAGGGATTGCCGCGCCTGCCCTGCCGCCGCTTCTCCGGCACCAGCCACGTGGAATAGGCGTTGATCTTGGCCACCTTGGTGTGAATGTCCGGCTCGCCGAAGTGCAGGAGCGGCGCGTCAATGCGCGCGACCTTCCCGGTGCACTTGGGCGCCGCGTGCACCGCCATGTCGCTCATGCGGGTCACGCGCCGGTCGAACAGCCGAAGATAGAAATTCGGCCGGGTGAAGCGCCCTTGCATGCGCCAGAAGATCTGCTCGATGCGCGGCAATTCGTAGGCGTCCGCACCGAAGCCCCGGGCCTTGAGCGCCTCGATCGCCGCCGCGGTCTCCTCCCTCAGCGCCTCGTCGGCGTCCAACAGCAACACCCAGTCATTGGCCGCCAGGTCGATGGCGGCCTGCTTCTGGGGTCCGTAACCGTCGAACGCCCTGGTTGCCACGCGGGCGCCGAAGCGCCGGGCTATGGCCACGGTGTCATCCGTGCTGCCGGAGTCCAGCACCACGATCTCGTCGGCGCAGCGCCCCGCCTCGAGACAACGCTCGAGCGTCGCCGCGTTGTCGAGCGTGGTCACGACCAGCGAGAGTTTCTCCATGACCCTCGAGTCTACAACTCCCGCGGGGCTCGTTCTCCCGGTGGGCCGGCGGCGGCAAAGACCATGGTCAGCCACCACAGCCCCGTGGCCCAGAACACCGAGTAGATGGCGTAGTGGGAATTGAGCGGGAACAGCGCCGCGCCAAGTCCCAGCAGGTAGGGAAACATCAGCCGCCTTCGCTCCGGCGGCGCCCGGCGCCAGGCCAGGAACACCGGCACCACCATCACCACCAGGCCGGCCAGGCCGATGACACCTGTCTCCGTGGCGATCTCCAGGAACATCTGGTGGGCGTAGGCCGCCCCGGTACCGTGATCGTTCACCCAAGGATCGGTGTAAAGCGCATAGTCGGGATACACGTATCGGTAACTCCGCGCGCCCACCCCGTTGATCCAGTGATCCTCCGCCATGCGCATGGACGTGCGCCAGATGGGCAGGCGCTTGGACAGGGCTTCGTTCAGGCCGCCCCGGGTGCCGCGGAACACCATCAGCGTGCTGTCCATGCGCTGGTGGAACTCCGCCGAATAGCGATACGCCAGGCCGGCGGCGACCACCAGCGCCACCGCCAGCACCCCGGCGGCGGCCAGTGCGCGCTTCGGGCGCCGACGGGCGAGCATGTAGAAGTACGTCGCCGCCACCACCGCGCCCATCACCCAGCCGATGCGCGTGGTGGTGAGCAAAACCACCAGTACCAGGGTGGCGAGCGCGGTCGCTGTCAGCCAGGGAGGCCAGTGGCGCCTCGCGTGCTCGATCATCAGCGGCGAGAACAGCACCAACACCGGCCCCAGCTTGTAGTTGTGCAGCCCGAACACACCGTTGAGGCGCTCGTCCGGGTACGGGTAACCCAGCACGTCGTAGCCCACCGCCGCCTGCAGCAGCGCGTCCAGGGACCAGATCACCAGCAGCCAGGCGGTGAGCCGCCAGAGGCGCTCGTGGGCGCCGGGCCTGGCGAGCGCGGTGATCACGAACAGTCCCGCCAGCCAGAAACGTGGCAGGGTCGCCGCCAGCACCCAGGTCTTTTGCGGCTCCGCCGCGTCGAAGCAGGAGATAACGATGGGCAACCAGTAGGCCAGGAAGACCACGCTCAAAAGGCGTGTGCGGGAATCCTCGAAGACGGCACCGCGCTCGCGCCAAAGATGCATGCCGCCCAGCACCGCCATGACCAGCAGCGGTAGCTCCTCAAGGCGGCCGATGGGCACCAGCGCCAGCAGCGAGAACACCAGCCAGACCGGGGCGCGTTCCCGCAGGTCGGCGTGGTTGAGGTTGAAGGACAGATTCAAGGGCGTTTCCCGATCCTGATCGCGCCGCGCATTCTAGCCCTTCCTATGCTGAATCCCCGCTGAGCGGCGCGGCCAGTTCCCCATACAGCGACAGGGTGTCACCCAGCATGCGCTCCAGCGTGTACGGATGCGTGGACGGCACCGGCGCCGGCGACTGCAGCAGGCGCCGGGTGGTGGCCACCAGCGCCTCCATGTCCCCCGGTGGCACCGCGCCCGCGGGATAGACCTGGTGGAGTTGCTCGCCCACCCCGCCGTGGTCCCAGCCCACCACGGGCCGGCCCAGGGACAGCGCCTCGGTCACCGTACGCCCGAAGGCCTCGGGCTTCACGGACAGCGACAGCACCAGGTCTGACATGGCGAACACTTCGCGCAGGTCGTCGCGCGCGCCGATGAAGGTGTAGCGCCCTTCCAGGTCCCGGTCCCGGACGCGGCGCTCCAGCTCGAGGAGGTATTTCTCCCGGTCCTTCGACACGGGCCCCACCGCCAGGCCGTGCACGTCCATCCCGGCCTCCGCCAGTGCCGCTACAAGATCAATGTGCGCCTCGAATCCCTTGCGCCGGTTGATCCGCCCGGCCAGGGTCAGCACCCGCCGGGTCTCGAGCATTGGCATGTCGCGCAGCCAGCGGGTGAGCCAGTCGGCGGTGGGATTGTAGCGGTACGGGTAGACGCGCCGG
>Ga0209918_1000539_pt1 | contig 24401 bp, 22 predicted proteins | sample SalPonD_shore_MG_FD_185712 | JGI IMG/M metagenome (GOLD analysis project Ga0209918, IMG submission 185712) | Salt pond soil microbial communities from South San Francisco under conditions of wetland restoration - Salt Pond MetaG... | ecosystem: Environmental > Aquatic > Marine > Intertidal zone...
AGACGGAGCAGTCTCAACAGGTGACTGATGATCGGTATCCTGGCAAGCGACAGACCCGGCATGGCCACGGCATGCATCGATGCCTGCATGGCAGGAAGACGTTCGGCCGGTGAAAGCAGAGTGTCATCCAGTATGCGGCGCAGTGTCTCGATATCGCGCACCTGCCGGCTGGTCACCACCGCAACGCGGGCATGCGGATCGGCCTCGACGCAGGCGGCAATGCGCCGCGCGACATGACGGTACTCGGTTTCGCCATCGCTACAGGCGATCACCGTCATCCCTGCCGGTTCCGTTTCCGGATCCACCGAGGTAATCGTCGTACCCTGTTCATGGAGGGCCTGCAACAGCGACTGCTGCATGGGTGTCAGATAATCGAGACCGTCCAGCATCAGGCGGTCGACTTTCGCCGCCGATGCGATCCGCGGCAGCAGTAATGCCGGCAGGTCGGCGGCCAGCACCCTTTTGTACCGCGTCGCCGTATGCCTCATGGTCACGATCCAGCTCGCCAGTGCTTCGGCCTCATCCCCACCACCGACGAGTTCCTCCGGTTCGATGCGGTATTCGCATAATAGCCCGTAGGCCTTGGCGGCATGTCGGGCCAGGCCGCGTGCTGACGCTTGCTCACCTCTCAGTGACGCATCGGCACGGATGATCTGTTCCCATAGCTGCAGCTCCTGCAGAGCCGAAAGCGCAACCGGAACATCGGGGAAACGAAGGGCCAACGCATCGAGCCACGCCTGCCACGTGTGGATGGCCGGCGTCTCGACCACCCCGCTATGGGCCTCGACAAAGCGCTGCCTCCACTGGGCCGCCAGATGCGCAGAACCGGCGACCAGGAGATCCCCCTGTCGCAGGTATTCGATCGCCTGCTTCACCGGGATATCGCGAAATACGTTCAACGTTTCCGGAAATGCCCCGGCACTAGGTCTCCCCGCTTGTCGACGTGAGCCGGGACATACACCCTGCCCTTATCCTCGTCGGCAGGACCCGTAATCCGCTGCCATGCCAGCACGGCAGTCAGGGTCCCGATGGCAACGGCCAGCACTATGAAGATCACGGAAGGCTTGCCGGATTCCCTGGGCGTAATGTCGATTACATCCGGACCCTGCCGTTGTCGCCGCCAGAGCAGCCATGCACGCAGAAAGAGCACACCGTGACGCAGCAGGAACATCAGGATGACCGGACCGAAGAAGAAAAGCAGAGAGATCAGGATGTTTTTCATGGCTGCCGTAACGCCTTCAAACGCTGGCGATAGGCCATGACATCCGGCTCATGACCCTGTCTTTGCGCATGATAGACCGTCTCCGCCAGTACTTCGAGCAGCAGATGCAGGGCATCGTGACGCTCCAGCCCGCCGCGCATCAGGTGCTCGAGAACCGTGGAGGCCTCGGGCGGTTGATGCGTGGCGACCTGTTCCTCCAGTGCCAGATGCAGGGAGAGATGGAGATAGGGATTCATCCCCTCATCGACCCCGAAGTCGCGGTCGAGAAAGCGTTCCCTGTCGTCGAACAGGGCATGATATTCGGGATGTATGGCGATCACACGGGCAATCCGCACTTCCAGGCCGTTCAGCGGTTCTCCCGCCTGCGATTTCGCCCACGCATCCCAGAAAATCTGCCGATGGGCTCGAAGTTGTGATCGATCCTGATCGCTGTCGCTCATGAGTTCATTCTCCGATGTTGCAGTGCAGGCAGTATGGCGCGAACCTCCTCCAGCCGGGAGGTATGCAGGTCGGCGACCGCCACCCCGTTACCCTCCGGCACCTCGGCCAATACATCCCCCCACGGATCGAGCACCATACTGTGCCCCCATGTCCGGCGGCCGCCGGGGTGACGTCCGTACTGGGCCGCAGCCAATACGAAACACTGGTTTTCGATCGCCCGTGCCCGAAGCAGAGTCTGCCAGTGCGCTCGCCCCGTCGGCACGGTGAATGCCGAGGGCACCGTCAAGATATGTGCACCGTGCGCACTGTAATGGCGATACAGCTCGGGAAAGCGTAGATCATAGCAGATGCTCAGGCCGACCCTCCAATCCCCCACACTGGCGATGACCGGCCGTTCACCCGGCACGGCCGTATCCGACTCCCGATAATACTCGGTCGGGAGCGTCACCTCGAACAGATGCATCTTGTGATAGATGGCGAGACAGGCACCATCCGCCCCGAACACCGGGCAAGCGTTGTAGAGCCCTGGCGGTGTATCGCTCTTCAGCGCGACCGTGCCGCCAACGATGTACACCCCCAACCGCCGGGCCTGGTCGGCGAGAAACGCCATCACGCGGGAGTTTTCCAGCGTCTCGACGACCCGGTGCTTGTCCGCATCATCCATGCTCATGAATGAGAAGTTCTCCGGCAGGACAGCAAGACGAGCCTGCTCGTCGGCGGCCTGTCCCAACAGAACAGCAGCCTGATCCAGATTGGACTCCGGATCATCGCCGGAGCACATCTGGATACAGGCGACCCGCATGTCGTTCACCGCAGCCCCCGCCGGCACCTCACCGTTTCTGTTCCAGAATCAGCAGATGGTTATCATGGTCGACCTGCATGCGGTAGTGCGACAGAAAACTCATGCCAAGCAGCCCCGTATGAGCATTCGGGGAGGCGCGCAACACCACCGCCTTCACACGGTTCATGGAAAGATGGGCGACATTCAGCCTGTCGATCTCCACGGCCGGCGCCCTGACGGTACCGTTGGCGGTCTGCAGTTTTGTCATCGACGCACCCTCCGTATCGAGACCCGCCGCCTTGGCCACGGCGGGCGGCACCACCACAAGACTCGCGCCGGTATCAACGATGAAACGGACCGAAGCACCATTGACGCTCCCCTGCACCACCATATTGCCGTTGACCTCCTCGTACGGCACGCGCTGATTCATCAACCGCATGTTGAGGTCGGGGTTTCTGACAACACTGATATCACTGGCGTGAAACTTCCTCAGATGCCGGACGGTGCGATCCGGCGTATCCGAGAAGTGCAGCCCGCCCTGGCTATCGACCCACTGGTAGATCTCGGCATCCACTGCCGCAGGCAGACAGAGCAGCGCCACTACAACCGCCATGCATCCGGCCCAGCGCAGGGACCGTTCAGACAAAGCGACCGATCCCCTTGAGAGCGCCGATATTGGCATCACTGTCGATCACCGGCACCAGCCGGTTGTCACAGGCGGAGATCAGGGTGGTCATACCGGGACCGTGTCCGCCGAGCGGTGAATCGGAATGGATAACGATACCGATAGTGACCGCCCCTTTGCGATAGGTCCGGCCATAGCGGTTATCGTGATCGAGCACGGCAACGAAATCGCCGAACCGAAGTCGGTCGAGCCCATACTCCCGAACCGTCTCCTCGTCATGGCACAGAATGTCGTAATCGCCGGTGGTAACCGAGAGCGCCCCGATACCGGAACCCATGGCATGGCCGGGAACAATCACCGACACGGGCACCTCGATCGCGCCGTCATCCCGCTCCTTCAATCCCCACGCCTCGAACAGACCGGGATCAAGGTTGTAGAGATAGACATCGGGATGATCCGTCAGGCGAAGGCCCTGACCGACACCCCGTACCAGAAACTTGTCATCGCAGGTCAGCTTGTCGAGCGTCTCGTCGGGAAAGTCGAGAATCAGATGCTCCACGCCACCGTGATGGCCGATCACCGTACCGATCTCGCCCCTAGCCTCACCGGAAACCACCCGCACCTCGTTACCACAACAGGAGAGAAACTGAAACCCCGCCTCGGCCTTCCTGTTCTTGTGGGTCAGCGTGGCCGACACGCCGGGCTCGATATGCTCGCCAGCCAGTCCGAACACCGAATCCCCCACCTTGACGTTGTAGGTGATACCACCAGTGGAGGGCCAAGCGAAGATTTCGCCGGACGCACCCACCTCGAAGGGGGCCCACTGACTCGCCGGGGCCACGCTGCCCTGGACGGCGGTCATCACCAAACGGTCTCGGTTGGTTTTCAAGCTCATAGAATCTCCTTACTCTACCTCGCGGACATAGTGCAGAAAGCGGCTCTCTCTCCCGGCACGCTCGCCGCGGGATTCGAACTTGGTCGCCGGCCGATCGGGATCGCGCGATACGAAACCGTCGTGTCCGGCCATGTTCCGCAGGCCCGGAGTGGCATCGAGAATCTCCCGCATCCAGTCGGCCATCTCGGCAATATCGGTCGCCAGTCTGAGAAAGCCGCCCGGCTCAAGCCGCGAGACGAGCAGTCTGGCGAAATCCTTCTGGATCAGGCGGCGTTTGTGGTGTCTCGGTTTCGGCCACGGGTCGGGGTGGTTGATATAGACGCCGTGCAACCGCCCTGCCGGCACCTGCTCATTGAGCACGAACTGGGCCGGAAGCTGGGAGATCCGTACCCGTTCGATGACGCCAGCATCCTCCAACCGGGAAACCGCCTTGGCCACACCCGGCAGATAGATCTCCACACCGATCAGATTCCACTCGGGGTGACGTGAGGCGAGGTGGGTCAGAAAATCGCCGTTGCCGAAGCCGATCTCCATAACAACGGGAACGGATAACACGAATCCGGCCTCGTCCAGCGTTTTCTCCTTGGGCAAGCCGATCCGGGGAAGCCAACGCGTCAGCCGGGCCTCCTGTCCCTGCGTTACATAACCGTTCTTGCGGCCGTGTGTCCGGTATTCGCGTTGTATGTAGCTGTCTCGAATTTCCCTAGAGAGTCGCATAATGGGCATCCTAGGGAATCAGCCACCGCGACGGAACCTTTGAAACGTCCTGAATTCTGCTATCCGACGATGGACTTACGCACCTCGCCGGCCTTCTCCTGGCCGCAAAGCCGCTGAACCAGCCTCAGCGCAAACTCCACGGCCGTCCCGGCGCCACGGCTAGTCACTAGAAAATCGTCCTCCACCACCGCATCGTCGCAGTAGATCGCATCCGGTGCCAACTTGCCGATCGCCTCCCTTGCCGCCGGATAGGAGGTGATGCGACGCCCATCCAACACACCGAAGGCGGCCAGCGCTGTCGGTGCAGCACAGATTGCCGCCACATGCCGGCGCTGGCGGCTCAACCGTTGCACGACTGCCTTGACGCGTTCGTTCTCACGCAGCAGGTCGGCATTAGGCAGACCACCCGGCAATACCACCATGTCCCACTCCTGATCCTGCACATCCGCCAGTGCCGCATCCGGCTGGATGGTGATCACGGAGCGACCGGTCACAACCCCGCCATCCAGACTGGCCAACACCACTTCGACGCCGGCACGGCGCAAAATATCGACCACAGCGATGCATTCGATCTCCTCGACCCCGTCGGAAAAGGGTATCAGCACGCGCTTCATCTCAAACCTCCGTCCACCCCTCCGGCTGCGTGCCATGCGCCGCAAACCGGAAGGCCTGCTCCATACGTCCAAGTGTAGCCTGCTCGCGCGCATCCGCATCACCGGCGAGCAGAGCATCGAAACGGCAAACGATTCGCGCCGGTTCGATTCCCTGTTTTGGATAGGGCGCCGCTCCCGCATCCGGATAGGCAAGCGCACAGACCGAGTCGCCACCCTGCGACAGCAACACCTTCTGCCGGTCGGCATAGAGTTCCGGCTCTCCCTCCGCCCCCATGAAGACCAGCGAACGCGACTGTCCGAGCAGCACATTCGCCTGCGCCATATACTGCGCATAGGGAGTGTGGAAGAAGCCGTTGATCTGGGCCGGGCAGGAGAGCGGATTGAGCAGCCGTGCCACCGTATTGGCAAAACTACGAACACCGAGCCGCGGCCGCAGCTTCAGCAGCCGGTGCAACGGCGGGCAGAGATCGGCCACGTCGAGATAGACGATACCGTCCGCATCCAAAATCTGTTTTCCCTCCGTGAGTGTTGCAGCGCGTCGGACACCGGCCCGCAACAATACCTGCCAGGCATCGGCCCTGTCCGCGATATCCTGCAGCCCATGCACCACGACCGGGATACCCTGATCTCGTGCCACTAGTGCCGACGCCAGGTGGACATGCGCCGCGCGGCGCTTGCCGGCATAACACGGCAGATCGACCGCTGTCGGAGACATTTGCAGAGAACCGTAGTCATCGATCATCCGACGCGCCGCCTCGACGAAACCGGCCAGCTCGGGCGAGGTCTCCCCCTTCATCCGTTGCGCGATTAGAAAGGCGCCCAGTTGCAACGGATCGGCATCGTCTGCCAGCAACACCTCCATCGCTGCCCTCGCCTCCTCGCGGGAGAGGTGTTCGTGTCCGTGCTTGCCGCGTGCCACGCGATGGATGATGGCTGCCATGTCTTTCATAGGGCGACTTGTATCACTACCACCCCCGGATAAGCTAGCCCCGTGCGCATCCTGATCCTGCAGCAACTGGCGATCGAACCGCCCGCCCTGATCGGCGAGGTGATACAGGAGCATGGTATCCACATCGACACGATCATGACCTGGCGCAATACGGTTCCGGAAACATTGGAGGATTATGACGGGATCGTGGCCATGGGCGGGCCGATGTCCGCCCGTGACGCGCATCTTCCGGCCATCGCCGGCCAGATCGCCCTCCTGCGCCGGGCCATCGCGACCCGTCTGCCCGTACTGGGCATCTGCCTGGGCGCCCAATTGCTGGCCCGGGCCGCGGATGCCCAGATCATGACTGCCACGGAGCGCGAACTGGGATGGTATCGACTGACCCCCACCCCCGATGCGCAATGCGACCCCCTCTTCTCGCAACTACCCGAGGAGGGGCTGACGGTCTTCCAGTGGCACGGTGAGACCTTCTCGCTGCCGAAGCAGGCCACCCTGCTTGCCACCTGCCCGAAGGTGCCCCACCAAGCCTTCCGGCTGGCCCGCGGACAATACGGCCTGCAGTTCCATGTCGAAGTGGATGAATCCACCATCGGGCAATGGGTCGATGCCGGTGAAAGCGAACGCCACCACCTCGGCCCGGCAGGCGTGGCAGCCATGCTCGATGCCACACCTTGCTATACCTCTGCCATGCGGGAGTTCTGCCGCCAAATCTGTACCAGCTGGATCGAGGTCGTCCACCCACGTCGGAGCAACCAGCCTCCTAACGGCACATGAAGGTTAAATATTAGCCTCGCTTTGTTTATATTTTAAGCATTCTAAGCCGACTCCAATTGGGATTACATCATAAGTCACTATATTTATTGAATAATTATAATTGGCATGCACATTGCTTTAAGTAGGGCGATGCCCATATGGACAAGGGCAATATACAACTCGAGGAGTGACTAATGATGAGAAGAAAACACTATCTGGGTTGGATGCTGGCCGCGCTGTTCAGCGTTGCAAGCGTTCCAGATGCCGCCCACGCAGCCGAGGAGAGCAAGATCCCGACGCTGAGTCAGGTACTGGATGCTTCCGGGGTGAACCTTTCGGGGTTTATCGACACCTCGGCCACCTATAACTGGAACGGTACGCCGAACTTCACCAGCGGCACATCCAGCCGCGCATATGATGTGCAGCCCAATAGCTTCAATGTGCAGATGATGGAGCTGGCCCTCACCAAGGAGCCCACAGAGGGACTTGGCGGGGTGTTGGTACTCAACGCCGGTCCGGACGCCAATGTCGATGCCTCCTACGGCACATCGAGCACGAATGAATTCGATTTCCAGCAGGCCTACGTCAGCTATACCACCGGCGGTGCCAAACTGATCCTCGGTAAGTTTTCGACATTGATCGGCGCCGAAGTGATCGAAAGCCCACAGAACTGGAACTTCTCCCGTTCCTGGGGCTTTGAGCTTGGCCCGTACACCCACACCGGTGCACGTCTGACTTACGCTCCCACCGACAAGATCGGATTCACCATCGGTGTCAACAACGGCTGGGATATCTTCAAGGCGGCCGGCAGGAAGCAGAAGTCGCTAGAGGCGCAGGTCAACTACACACCGGCTGACTCGGTTTATCTGAGCCTTCAGGCCACCTCCGGCTCGGAGCCGGCCCAGGGCGGCTACGCCGCAGCGGGCACCATCTATGGCAACCGCACGCTGGTGAACACCGTGGACAGCTGGGATGTCAACGACAAGGTCTCGCTGATGGTTGACGCGGGCTACGGCACGCAGAAGAAGGCGATCAGCCTGGCCGCCGGCGCACCCGCGACAGCAAAGACGGTCAAGTGGTGGTATATCACGCCCTACCTGAACTACCACATCACCAGCCAGTGGCGCATCGCCCTGCGCGGACAGTACTTCGACGATAAGGACGGTTTCCGCACCGGTGTGGCACAGAAGCTAAAAGCCGGCACCTTCACGCTGGCTTACGCACCGTCGGGCACCAACTCGGAGATCCGTGCGGAGTACCGGTATGACAAGTCGAACGTCAAGGCGTTCAACTCGACCAAGGGCAACGCACTGCCCAAAAACTCGCAATCGAGTGCAGCCCTGGAGTTCATCTACACGATGTAAATGAGCTGACAAGCAGAAAGAAGGTAAAAGGGGCGTCCATCTGGGCGCCCCTTTTATGATGCCTCAATCAGGGATAATCCTGCCGCGTCGGCCGAACCATAATATCACTGACATGCACATGCGGAGGCTGCTCCACGATGAATCCGATGGCGTTGGCAATATCCTCGCCGTAGAGCAGCGGTCCGAAACCTTCATGGAAGCGGGTCACCTGAGCGCCATCGTAGCCTGCCGCATCCTGAAAGCCGCTGACGACAATCCCGGGTTCCACCAGCGAGACGCGCACCCCTTTCGGACCAACCTCTCGCCGCAGTCCCTCGGTCAGGGCATGCACGGCATACTTGGTGGAACCGTAGACAGCACTGAAAGGCGAGATATTGCGGCCGACGACCGATCCGATCACCACGATGTCGGCCGCCTTCTCATGAAAATCGGAGGCCTGTTTCTCCACCATCTGCCGGGCTGCCTCCTGGATCAGGGCCAGGGTCCCTGTCACATTGAGCTTCAGGATCTCTTCGAACTGTTCCAAGTCGGCCTCGGTAACAGCACCGCCCAGCCCTCTGCCGGCATTGGCCACCACAATATCGGCCGGCCGGCCAAAACGCGCCATAGAGGTGGCGAAGAGCTGGTCGATCACACCCCGATCGCCAGCATCGCCCGCCACGGCACAAAACGCCTCGCCCAGCTCCCTCTCCATTTTACCGAGCTTGTCGGCGCTTCGGGCATTGCCAACCACGGCGAAACCGCTGCTGACAAACCTTCTCACCGTCGCCTCGCCGATACCCGAGGATGCACCGGTCACGATCGCAATCCGCGAATAACGCGCTGTTTTACCTGCACCGTCACTGTTGTTCATTCGCCTCTCCTTCTTCAGGGGTGGTGGCACATAAGGGGCATCCATACCCGAACAGCGTTGTATTCGGATACGCGGACAACGGCTCTAGCCAAGACAACCATCCCGCAAACGTCAAGCCCGCCGGGTAGGGGCCTCGCCCTTTCATCCCATCATCCAGCCCCTGTCCACCGACGGCTAAAGACGGCATAAAGACAGGGCAGGACAAACAGCGTCAGGACAGTGGAAGAGACAAGCCCGCCCACCACAACCGTGGCCAGCGGCCGCTGCACGCCCGATCCGATACCGGTTGCCAACAGCAGTGGAATCAGACCAAGCGCTGCAATCGTGGCCGTCGTCATGACCGGCCGGAAACGGCTTTCCGCACCCAGGCAAATGGCATCCTCGATATCGCCCCCTTCGCAGCGGTGACGGTTGATCGCATCGACCAGCACCACCCCATTGAGTACCGCCACTCCGAACAGGGCGATAAAACCGATACTCGAAGGCACCGACAGATATTCGCCGGATACGAAAAGGGCGACGATGCCGCCGATCAGCGCCATCGGGACATTGAGCATGATCAACCCCGCCTGCCCGACGGAACGGAACATGAAATAGAGGAGCAAGAAGATCAGCGATAACGACAGAGGCACCACGATCATCAACCTTGCCTGAGCTCGCTGCTGGTTCTTGTATTGACCACCGAACACGACCGAATAGCCGGGCGGCAGCTCGACCTTCTTGTGAATACGCCGGTCCAGCTCTGCGACCAGCCCCCCCATGTCACGCCCCTCGACGTTGCACTGGATGACGACACGACGCTGGACGTTGTCACGTCGTATCTGGGGAGGACCCATCTCCATGTTGATCTGCGCCACATCACGCAACCGAACCCAGGAGCCATCCGGCGCCTGGAGGACCAGGTTGCCGATCGCCTCAACGCTGTCCCGATACGGCCTGGCCAGGCGCACATAGATATTATAACGCTCGTTTCCCTTGATGACCTGCCCTGCCTTGGTACCGCCGATCCCGTTCGAGACAAGTCGCATCACATCATCGACGGGAATGCCATAGCGGTCCAGTTTGTCGCGGTTCGGGCGAACCACGAGCTGTGCCTCACCCCGGATCTGTTCCAGCGCCACACCACGGGTTCCCTTCACATGCCGGGTCAATCTCTCGATCTCACGCCCTTTTTTAGCCAGCACGCCGAGGTCCGGGCCGAAAAGCTTGATCGCCAGCTCCGATTTGACGCCTGAAAGCATCTCGTCAACACGGGTTGCGATGGGCTGCGAGAATGAGAGCAGCGCCCCCGGCACCACCTCTATCTTCCGGCGCATCAGTTTCTCCAACGCTTCGCGACTATCCGCCGACGTCCATTGGTCATGTGGTTTGAGTCCCACGAATATCTCGATATTGGATACGCTTTCGGGATCACCGCCGACCTCCGACCTCCCCGTACGGGCACTGGCGTAGGTCACCTCCGGAAAGTTCCCGACCAGAATCCGTTCCATCCTCTCACCGATACCCTTGGCATACTGCAGCGAAGAAGAGGGATTCAGCGTCACACGGATATTCAATGTCCCCTCCTCCAGTTGAGGCACGAACTCGGTTCCCAGAAACGGCACCAGAGCAAGCGCGCCCAACAGGGCGGCCACCGATCCGCCGACGACCCATCCGCGATGGGCGAGCGCCATCCGAAGCATCCTTCGATATGCACGTGAAAGTGGTGCCAGAACCGGGCTCTCTTTGTGCCTCACGCCATGCCTGAACACATAGGTAGCCAATACCGGCATGACAAACATCGCAACCAGAAGCGACGCCCCCATGGCAAAGCAGATGGAGATCGCCATGGGCGTAAACATCCTTCCCTCCACGCCCTCTAGCGAAAACAGGGGTGTAAATACGACAAGGATGATCAACACTGCAAACAACACCGGCCGAGCCACCTCGCGGGCCGCCTCGGTGATGCGCAGGGCCAGACCACCCTCCTGCCCTTGGAAATGCTCCAGGTGCTTGAAGATATTCTCCACCATCACCACAGAACCATCGACCATCATGCCGATCGCGATGGCCAACCCACCCAGGCTCATCAGGTTGGCAGACACACCGTAATACTGCATCAATGCCAGTGCGGCCAGCACCGACACCGGCACAGAGACCAGCACCAGCATGGCCGCCCGCAGATTCATCAGAAACAGCATGAGGATGACCACGATCAACACGAAGGCCTCGATCAAGGCCTCCTCCACCGTCCATGTCGCCTTGGCGACCAGATCGGACTGGTCATAGAACGGCTCGATACTCACACCCTGGGGCAAAGCACTCTGAACCATCTTCAGACGCGCCTTGATATCATCGATCGTCGCCTTGGTATTCGCTCCGAAACGTTTGAGCACAATGCCGGCCACCACCTCGCCGAACGCTCTGGCTTTGCCTTCCGCGCCGCGCTCCGTCATCGTCACGGCACCCTGGCGTATGGCGCCGCCGAAACCGACCCGGGCCAGATCCCGGACACGCACCGGCGTGCCGTCGACCGTTTTGACCGGGATCTCCCCGATGGCCTTCAGCCCCTTCTCTCCGGCCGGAAGCCATCCCACGCCGCGAATCACGAGCTGGTCCTCGCCTTGCGGCAGATACCAGCCGCCGACATTTCGGTTATTGGCACGGATGGCCCTGACCACATCGCGACCGCTCAGATGGTAGGAGAGCAGCTGGTCGGGGTTGAGGTTCACCTGATACTGACGCACCTTGCCGCCGAACGAGAGGATATCGGTCACGCCGTTCACCGGCATCAGCATCAATTTGACCACCCAGTCGTTCAGGGCACGAAGCGACATGGCATCGTAACCGGTGTTCGGATCGGCCTTGAGAAAATACTGAAAGACCTGTCCGAGTCCGGACGTATTGGGGCCCATTCTCGGTCTTCCCGCCCAGGTGGGAATGTTCTGACGGGCATCCTGTAAACGCTGGAACACAAGCTGCCGGGCGAAATAGATGTCGGTGTCATCGTCAAATACGACCGTGACCACCGACAGCCCCATCTTCGAGGTGGAGCGCACCTCCGTGACACCGGGAAGAGCGTACATCACCGCCTCGATCGGATAGGTGATGACCTGTTCGACCTCCTTGGCTGCCAGGCCCGGTGATTCGGTATTGATGGTCACCTGAATGTTGGTGACATCCGGAAAGGCATCGAGGTTCAGTTTGGGAACGGCGAAGGCCGCATAAGCGATCCCACCGATCAGACAGAGCATGACAAAAAAACGATTGTTGGCCGCCGCATCGATCATTCGTGCAAACATGCGCCGCCCCCTACTCGTCCGCGAAACCGAATTTCGACATCTCGGAGAGCACGGAGAACGCCCCTCGCACCACCACGCGATCACCCGCCTTCAGGCCTCGCAACACAGGTACAAGCCCCATATTCGCCCTGCCGACATGAACGATCCGTCGCCTGTAGTAGCCCGGCTTCTCCTCGACAAACACCACCCTTCTGTCGCCATCCGCCTGAATCGCACGACGGGGCAGCAGAAGCGCTCTTCTGCCCTTGCCTGTCGCGATATCGACATCGACGAACATGCCGGGGCGCAATGCGCCACCATCCCTGTGGACCTCCAGGCGTACAGAAGCTGTACGAGTGGAGGGGTCCAGCTTCGGATGGATATTGACCACCTCTCCTTCATATCGTTTCCCACCGTTTTTCGGCACCACGATAGCATCTTGCCCTATCGCAATACCGGCCAGTTCCGTCTGGGAGACCCTGGCCTCGACCCACAATGTCTTTTCATCGGCGATCTGCAGAAGCGGTGTACCGGCGGAGACGTGTTGGCCCAGTCTGAAGTCGTCGGCCACCACCGCACCTTCGCGCGGCGACCGTAAAATCAGGCGGCCATAGTTCTGCTGCCCGACAAGGCCATCGACCTCGCTCCTTTTCAATCCATAGGAGGCCAATATCGCCCTGGCAGCCGCCAGAGAGGCATGATCCGCCTGATGGATGCTCTCGGCCTGCTGCAACCTGGAGCGCGATACGATACTCTGCTTTGCCAAGGGCTTCAGGCGCTGCAATTCCGCTCTGCTTTTACGATGTGCGGCCAACGCTTTCAGAAAGTCGGCCTCGGCCTGCGCCAGTGCGGTACTCTGCAGCTCCGCCAGTTTCTGCCCCGCTGCAACCGCATCGCCTAGGCGCACATACCGCGCCATCACAATACCGCCGACAAGCGGGCTGACATCATCAACCTGGTAACCGTTGAATTTCACCGTCCCGGGGGCGCGAACCTCGATCGCACGCCGCCGTAACCCGATCTTCCTGACAACCAGATTTGCCGCCTTGATCTGCCGGGAATCGAGATGAACCATTCCCTCGGCCCCATGGCCGCCCTCCGCAGCGACAGCAGATGCTCCCGAAGCACAACCTAAGACCAGCCATAGCATCGCTACGAATATGTTCATCCCTTGCCTCCCTGAAGAATGTATTTCGGGCGCCCGAGCACCTCGGCGACGCGGATTCGGGAAAGCCATACCCGCTCCGTCAGATGCAAGCGGGTTATCCGTGACCGCAAACTCTCATGCAGATAGACAAGAAGATTGGAGAGATTCATTTCGCCCTGTTCATAGGCTGTCCGAGCCAGGCGGATGTTTCCTTCGGCCATAGCTCCATGCGCCTGGCGGAAGTCAACCAGAGCCCGGACCGCCTTCTGATACTGGCCGATTGCCGTCGTCACCTCCCGCTTGAGTTTGACGATACGCCAACGCATCGACCCCTTGTCGCGCTCCAGACGAGCGACCGTCCTTCTGTAAGCGCCTGTATGAGTATTCAATGCGGGGATAGGCACCTGCAGGATCAACCCGACAATATGATCCCCTGAATAACGGGCCTCCAGAAGCTTCAACGTGGGATCGGGGAGACGATTCAAATCCGCCAGCCTCATGCTCGCCTCTCCAGCCCGGACATGGTCCCTGGCCGTACGGATATCCGGACGTGAGCTCAATGCCTGCTGTATCGCGTTTCTGGGCGGTTCCCATCCCGTATCGAGGCCGGGGATTTTGATCTGAAGGCGACTGTCCCTGTCGCCCAGCCCCAAGGCGTTGTCCATATCCCGCTGCGCTGTCAACAACAACTGCTCCGACCGCTCCTGACCGGAGACCGCATTCGCATAGGAGGCGCGGGCGAGATTCACATCGAGGCGGTTCTTCTCCCCGGCCTTCAGTCCCTGCTCCACGGCATGCAGAAGACGCAGCATGATATGCCGCTGTTGCCGCCGGGATGCGGCGATCTGTGACGAGAACTTGAGCCTGACGGCAGCCCGAGCGGCATCAATCTGGCGCTGCTGCCGAACATACAGGGCATGATCCTGTGCTGCATCAAGACCTGCCCTGGCCACCGCAGTTCTGCTGGCTCGCTTTCCTGGGATCTCGATCTGCTGTGACAGCTCCACCATGTAATCAGGTGTGATCCTGCTGCCGTCGGCAAGCCGCCTGCGCTGTGATCGGATACTGACAATCGGGTTATAGGCATAGGCCGATTGCTCGTCCAAGCTATTCCGCTCCATCGCGACGCCCTGCTCGGAGATACGCACCTCGGGGTGCGCCTCTCCGGCCAGCCTCATCGCCTGTTCAAGTGTCATCGGATTCGCACAGGCAGCCTGCTGAAAAAGAACAAGCCCCACACAACCCGACAAAAAATAATCCATTCGCACGGTTCCCCCCTGAAATCAAAATTGAATGATTGAAACGGTGGAAAAGCCGAGAAACGGTCCGGTCCGCACAAGCACCGTCCACGACGGGCTCATGCAGCAGAATCAACTGCGCCTGTCATCTTGAATGATGGAAGGATTCAGAAAACCGGCATCAAGCCGGCCCGGCACCGAAACTCAGCCGCGCGAAACTCTTGGAGGGTGTTCGATCCGGGTCGGTACTGTCACGCCAGCGAGCTGTGCCAGATGGAGCGGACGATCCGAAGCGGTATCGGCGACACCTAGGCTGAACAGCTTCTGGTCCGCGAATACATGGGAGGCGTGAATCTGACACACCCTGTCCATGTGTCCGCTACCATGGTCGCTGTTGCTGTGACCGGACTGCGTCCCGTTGTGTATCACGTGACCGGCCTGGGTTGTCGAGACATCCAGATGGTCGACATGCACATCAAGGCCGCATGTGAACATGGACAGCTGCAGACCGATAAAAGCGACCAAGGCCAGTACCCGCATGCATCGCAAATTAGTGAAGCCAGAATAGACAGTCAAATGGCAGGGCATGCGAAGCCGCCGCATGGACTCCCCTTCACAGACTCAATGCTCACGGATCGTCTCTTCGATCTCCTGCCCGAAATGACGGCCGCTTTTCTTTCCGAGACAGGCCAGCACGGCATCGCCCGCCTTCAACCCCGTCACCGCGACAGCCTCTCCCTCGGGCGCGGTCAGACGCACCGTCTCGGCATTCTGCAGCACCAGCGACAGCTGCCGCCCCGACTCGCTCTCGGCCGTAACCAGCAGCATCGGCCGCCGTTCGATCTTGTTGCGTCCCACGGCCACAACCCGCGTCTCGCCCGCCGGGTTGCAGACCAGCAGTTCATCCCCCGTGGTCAGTTCGCTGAGATATCGGGTGCGGTTGCCCGGCAGGCGCACATAGGCATGCACGGCGCCGGCATTGACGCGAAACGGCCGGGCATCGGCATAGGGGCTGTCGATATTCTCGTTATGCACAAGGAACATGGCCGCGGCGGCATTGCCGACCAGAAGCCCCTCCCCGGGCGGCAGGATACTGGTGGTGTCGATGCAGCAGCGGTCGCTCATCGCCACCGGCTTTACGGAGACGATACGAACCGGTTCCAGCGACACCCGTTCCATGGCGGCATGGGCCACCAGTGCCCCGCAGCGCCGGATCTCGGCCGGATCCCTGCTCTGCAGCAGAATGCCGTCGGCCCCGCGCTCCATCACCTGCAGGGCGATCTTCGCCTCTTCGGACGAATGCACCGTCTGGATCAGGTTGCCAGCCGCCCGTGAGATCAGATTCTCCAGTGGGATGATCGTCCAGTCGTCATTCTCGATGACGGTCGGCAGACGGCCATCCACCTCCGCCTCGTCCTCGCGGCTTGCGATGCGCACCCGTAACACGTCCCTCCCCCAGACCAGATCGCCGTCGTCCGCGATGGTCGGAATGCGCCCCAGCCGTCGCACCGATTCGCCGGCCCCGTCGGGCACCACCACGGCATCGGCGCCCGCCTCGATCGCAGCAGTCACCAGTTCGGGATCGACCGGATCGATCGCCACCCAGAATCGCTTCCTCACATCGGCCCTTCGTTCCACGGGTCTTGCGACTCGGTCAGTTGGGCGTGGGGCCCTGAACCACCTGCACCAGCGCGTCGGGACGCACCCATTTGGCAAAGGCCGTCTGGACCTGTTTGGCCGTCAGATTCACGTAGTGGTGCGCCGCCACGGTCGGCTCATCCAACGGCAGGTCGTGCGTCGCCCGGAACAGAAGCCCTCTGGCGATACCGCTCTCGCTCGCCTCCCCCAGTGGAATCCGTCGCAACAGTAACGCCTTGGCCTGATGCAGCTCGCCCTTGCTCACCGGCTTTTTCTGCATCTCCTGCAGCTCCCGGACGAGGATCGAATGGACCTTCGAGACATTGGGCGGATCGCAGGCGAACTCGACCATGTAGAGCCCCCGTGTACGACTGACGTGGAACGAGGAGGAGACGAAATAGACCAGCCCCGCCTTCTCGCGAAGATCTCGGTAGAGCCGGGTGGCATAGAAGGCGCCGCCCAGCACATGATCCCCCAGTTCGAGCGCATAGTAGTCGGGATCGGAACGGCGCACCCCGACCGTCTCCGCCACGGTGACCTGATCCTGCACCCGGCTGTCATCCGGTACCGTCGTGCTAGCGGCATGGTTGTCGGGCACCTCGGGCAGCAGCGTTTGTGGCTTCGGGCCATGCGCCTTCCAGGCACCGAAATAGCGGCTAATGATACGCTTCGCCTGCTGCGGCTGGATGTCACCGATGACGACGATGGTCGTCAGGTCGGGACGATAGGCCTTGCGATAGTAAGCCTCGGCATCCTTGCGAGTCAGCGCCGAAACCGTCTTGGGGGTGGCATGGCGCAGGGTCGGATCGTCCTTCGGATAGACCCCACTCAACAGCCCCTGTCGGGCCAGAAAGTCCGGACTGTGCAGGCGCCCCGCCACCTCGGCAGCCACCTGCCGACGGATGATACGGAAGGCTCGCTTGGGCAGCGCCGGATGCAGTTCGTTGTCGGCCAGGAGCTCCACCCCCCGCCTGACGTGCACGGTCGGCACCTCCACGCCGAAATCGCTCCCGGCCGACTCATCCGCGCTGATATCGTCGAGCGCCTTCTGGAAGGCCAACCGGTTCAGATCGGCAGTGCCGTAGGAGAAGAGGCGATCAAGCACCTCATCGACCCCCTCCTTGCCGCCGGGCACCTCCATGGAAGAACGGTTGCGGATATGGCCGTATATGCCGACCGTCTTGCTGATATGTTCCGGCTGCACGATCAGCCTCAGGCCGTTGGCTAGGGTAAACACCTTCGGATCGACGGTCGAAGGGGGGATATCCAGACGGTTCACCGCCTGCTTCGCCCACCCGGGCAACTTCACCTCGTGGCTCGGACTCAGGCCGAACGACTCCTTACCGCCGAAGCCCTTGGAGGCGACGGGCTTGCCGGACACCCTCGGCGTCAGGATCGCGGCCATGGCATGCGACTGGTCCAGATATTTGCGGGCAACCCGCGCGACATCCTTGGGTGTGACCGCCCGAATCGCATCGATATCCGCGGCAGGCGAACGGCGCCCCTCGACCGCCACGGCCTGCGACCACAATTCGGCCAGCCCACCGGTGGAATTTTTGCTGAATTCGAGATCGGCAATCTCATGCCGCTTGGCCGCCGCCACCAGATCCGCCGACACACCCTTTCGCATCCGTTCCAGCACACCGCGCAGCGATTTAAGCAGCGCATCGGCATCGCCCCCCTTGGGGAAGCCGGCCACGGCATAGCCCAGGCCTGCCTGGGACAGGGTCTGCATGGAGAAATCGGTAAACAGCGCCTTGCCTTCCGGAACAAGGCCGTAAAGCTCCGCCCGGCGACTGTCCAGCACATCGGCCAATATCTGGGCCGCCGCGTAGTCAGGGCTATCCCAGCCCGGCATGCGGAAGGAGAGCACGGCATAGCCGTAGGGGCGATCGGTCGTCATGCGCAGTGTCTGCGGCTTGACCGGCTGCAGCCGGATCGTAGGCCGCTTCGGCAGATCCCTGGCATGGATGTCGGCGAAGCGCTTCCTGACCAGAGACAACGTGTGTTTCGGGTCGACGTTACCGACGATGACGAGCACCGCATTGTTCGGCGCATACCAGGTGTCGTGAAACCCCTTCAACATCCCCCAGCTTGTCTTGTCGAAGGAGGGACGGGTTCCGAGCGCATCGTGGGCGTACGGGGTGCCTTTGAACATCGCCTTCAACAGCTTGCTGAACAGCACGTATTCAGGGTTGGAGAGATCCTGGGCCACCTCCTGCTCGATGGCGCCCCGCTCCTGCTTCCACCCCTTCTCGCCACCGGTCACCCCGCGCATACGGCTCGCCTCGATATGCAGCACGACATCCATATCCTCGGCCGGCACGGTGAAGAAGTACTGCGTGACCGACTGCTGGGTATCGGCATCGAAGCTGCCGCCCATGCCTGCTGCGATCGCAGCCAGCTGGTTCTTCGACAGGCCGGGGCTACCGCGGAACATCATGTGCTCAAGCGCGTGCGCCGTGCCAGGAAACCCCTTGGGCGCCTCATTGGAGCCAACGCGATAATTCATCTCCATGGTAACAACCGGTGCCAGAGGGTTGTTCACCACGATCACCCGCATGCCGTTCGGCAGCGTACTGTGCACCACCCTTCCGGCATCCGGGCCCGGCGAAGTCATCCGCGGGATACATTGACCGGTCGCCGGCAAGGCGAGCAGCAGCGCCATCAGCACGGCACAGCGAAGAAGGCCGCGCGCGTCTGCGGGGATAAGGTGGAATGCGTTCTGGAGCCTGGTACCTGTCATACGCCATCCTCTGTCGCATCCGGATTGAGACCCGTCTGCCGGTGGAATCGGTCAACGCCTTGCCTGCACGCCCGGAGGGACGTGGCCGGCGACGACCAGCGGCTCATGGTATGGCAACATCCGAATCAGGCAACCCGTCACCGGGCAGAAAGAGAGGCGGTCACTCCCTTCCGAGCAGTGTCTCAAGCAGACGCTGCTGGTTGGCCAGCATACGGGAGTGCAACAGCTGCAGCAGCAGCTCCGCCTGCCGCTGCGAACGGCGCAGCATCGCCGAACGCTCGGTCAGAAGCGAAGCGGTGTGTGAGAAGGGAAGCTCCATCCTCGGCCACAACGGCGCCACCCCCTCCAGCGGACGGTGATGAAGCTCATCGAGAATGGTGTCGAACAGCGACCTCAGCCCCTGCATCTCCCGCTGCTGCTTGCTATGCAGTGCCGCCAACTCTGCTGCACGCAGCAGTACCGTCCCGTGTTCGCGCACCAATCCGTCCCACGAACCGGTATCGGTCGGCTGTTCATGCAACAGATGCATCAGCCGGAAGACATCCTTGTAGAGTTCCTCCTCATCATGATGTGACCAGATCGCCCGGTGGATATGCAATGCGGCCGAGCTCAGCGCCATCAGGTTTCGAAGCGAGTAGAGAGCATGCTTGACCTCCTCCTTGACGAGATCGCTCCCTTCACCTCTCGGTGCAATAATAAAACGCAAGGTCCGGCTATTCGTCAGAGCGCCGTTACTGAACAGCGAGAAGTCGCCGCCGTACAGCAGGTGACCGAAAACCTCGCCCTGCAAAAGCGTATCGCGCTCGGCCGGACGCATGGGCATATCGGAAAAAAGAACCTCGTAGTGGAAATCGGCCTGCAGAAGATCGGCATCATCCGGCAACCGGGGCGGCGGGCTGAATACCCGCATCTGGTCCGGTTTCTGCCACAGGCCGAGGAAATAGAAGTGGTTCGAGGCGAGAGAGTCGTCCTGCAGCGAGATCACCACCGTATAGGTGCCCGCAGTCCCTGCGGCATCGAAGGCCACGATATCCTCACGAAGGGAGATATCCGAAGCTTCCATGCCGAGCATGGAGAGCATCGTCAGGCAGTGCCCCACGAAGGCCTCGCGACCGCATGTCTCCTTGGCATATCCCCATACGCGCCCCTGCAGGGGAAGTGCCGTCGGTTCCAGAATCAGATCGTGTAGAGACAGCGCATGCAGCAACAGCGATTTTTCCATCATTCAACCTCCGTTGTATCCGGCCCGAACGGGCCTTTAATTCACCCCTTAAAAGAAGGAAGCGGCCCGAAGGCCGCTTCTCTCCCCGGAACGGATGCCTTGGGGACCTTGCACAGGCCGCAGGGTCAATCTACCAGTGCAAGAAGGCATCCGCCCAACTCGTTGCCGCCTAGTGCACGGTGTCGTAGACCTGCTCACCATGCTGGGTGACATCCAGGCCCTCGCGCTCCTCGTCGGGGCTAACGCGCAGACCGACGATGACATCGATCACCTTCAGGATAATGAAGGTCATGACGGCGTCGTAGACGATAGTGGCCAGCACTGCTTCGGCCTGTACCACAAGCTGCCCGCCGATGGAGACGCCATCGGCAAGACCGGCGCCACCCAGACCCTTCGCGGCAAAGATACCGGTCAGCAACGCGCCGACGATGCCGCCCACGGCGTGGACACCGAAGGCGTCGAGAGAATCGTCATAACCCATCGCCTTCTTGATGAAGGCCACGGCCACGAAGCAGATGACACCGGCAGCCAGACCGATTACCAGAGCTCCGATCGGCCCCACGAACCCGGAGGCCGGGGTGATGGCCACGAGACCGGCCACCGCACCAGAACAGGCGCCCAGCAGACTCGGCTTCTTGAAGACGATCCATTCGGCGAACATCCAGCCCAGAACAGCCATGGCAGTCGCCACCTGGGTCACCAACATGGCCATGCCGGCCGTACCGTCCGCAGCAAGTTCGGAACCGGCGTTGAAGCCGAACCAGCCGACCCACAGCAGGGAAGCACCCACCAGGGTCAGGGTCAGGTTATGCGGCAGCATCGGCTCCTTCGGGTAACCCAGACGCTTGCCCAGCACCAAGGCCGCGACCAGACCGGCCACACCGGCATTGATATGCACCACGGTACCCCCGGCGAAATCCAGCGTACCGAGGCTTCCGAGCCAGCCGCCGCCCCATACCCAGTGGCAGATCGGAGAATAAACGGCCAGTACCCAAATACCGAGGAAGAGAAAGACAGCCGAGAACTTCATGCGTTCGACGAATGCACCGATCACCAGTACCGGGGTGATGATGGCAAAGGTCATCTGGAAGGTGGCAAACACCGTTTCCGGAATCGTGCCTGAAAGTGCATCCACACCCACACCGGCGAAGAAACCCTTGGCGAGATTGCCGACAAAGGCACCGTCACCGCTGAAGGCGAGCGAATATCCGGCCACGACCCACAACACACTGACCAAAGCCGTGACGGCGATGGACTGCATCAGAACCGACAACACATTCTTCTTACGCACCATGCCACCGTAGAACAGCGCCAGCCCCGGAATAGTCATTAACAGCACTAGGGCGGTCGCCGTGATCATCCAGGCGGTGTCGCCTGAATCGAGCTTGGCGGCCTCGCCCGCCACAGCCATGCCCGGCGCCAGCAGGGCGGCGGGCAACATCATCAATACTCCTGTCATCAATTTACGCATCGTTACTCTCCTTGTTCGAATTTCCTGAGGGGGACATCTTCAGACTGTTCATAAAGCACCCGAATTCTCTTCGCCGGTGCGAATACGGATCGCCCGCTCGACATCCATGACAAAGATCTTTCCGTCACCCACCTTGTCGGTACGCGCGGAGGTCGTGATGGCCTCGACCACGGCATCCGCTTGGTCGTCCTCCACCACGACGCTCAGTTCAACCTTGGGGATAAAATCGACCTGATATTCAGCCCCGCGATAGAGTTCCGTATGGCCCTTCTGGCGCCCGTGTCCGCGGACCTCCGTGACGGTCATGCCTGAGACCCCGATGGTTCCCAGGGCATCCTTGACCTCGTCCAGCTTGAATGGCTTTAAAATCGCCGTGATCATCTTCATCTGCTCTCTCCTTGTTCACACTCGTTTTTCCGGAATCCCGAGGGCGGCAGATGCGTTCCCATCGACCCGAACCGCCGCCCGACACTCAAACCGCACCTGCCGCTTCATCGAACGGAGGGGCTATGCCTGCACACGCAATCCAAATAGACTTCCTCATCGAGTATTCCTTCCTTCATCGTGTTGATGCTCTTTATAAGCATGGCGCATGCCATACTGATATAATCATTATATTTCATATAGTTAAATGGATTTTAAAGAGTCCTTTCCTGATCGTTATGATTAATATATATGCAAAAGTGATTAAATATTGGACATGGCATGACACCGAGTGTGGTTCCCCCGCCCGGCTTTTGCCGTTACTATCCGTTCAACACTTAACTGGCAGGACGGGATTGATATGGAAGTTCAATACAATCAGGCGGCTTGGGGCGTGGCATTCGCCGCCTTGATGTACGTCATCGGCAACGGCGTATGGGTAAACCACCTGGCGCGCAGCAAGCAGTGGAAGGGATGGCTCCTGTGGGTCATCACTGCCGCACTGGTACTGGTCGGCGGCGCAGCGATCGATACGCACCTGATGACGCATCCGACAACGATCTGGCAGCGCCTGAGCACTGTCGACCAAGACAACCACTGGATTATCGTGACCCTCTTCGCCATCTTATCCTCGCCCGGTGCCGCCAGCGTCATCTTCAAACAGAGCAACCGCTGGACGCGCCTAGCCCTGATCGTGCCGGCCATCATCGTCTTCATCCCCGCCGGCATGCTACTGGGCGGACCGAACAGCAACGACATCATTGCCGGACTGGGGCTGACCCTGGCCGTCTGTGCCATTGTCTTCGTGTGGCAACTGATGCTCGACAAGGCGCCCGAAGCGAAAAAAACGAAGGTGGCATGAAATACGCCCAGGAACGCGCAGCCACACTGGTTGAGGCGCTCCCCTATCTGCAACGCTTCGCAGAACAGACCATTGTTATCAAATATGGTGGTCACGCCATGGTCGAGGAGCGTCTCAAACAATCATTCGCCACCGACATTACCCTGCTGAAGCAGGTCGGCATCAATCCGGTCGTCGTCCACGGCGGCGGCCCGCAGATCGGCGACGTTCTCAAAAAGGTCGGTAAACAGGCCGAGTTCGTCCAGGGCATGCGGGTCACCGACCGGGAAACCATGGAAGTGGTGGAGATGGTGCTGGCCGGACTGGTCAACAAGGAGATCGTCGCCGGCATCAACCACGCGGGTGGCAAGGCCGTCGGCCTCTCTGGAAAGGATGGCGGACTAATCTGCGCCCGCAAACTGGAGATCCGGCAGGACGCCCCCGAGCTGGACGTGCCGGAGATCATCGACCTAGGCCATGTCGGCGAGGTAGACACGATCAATACCGGCATCCTCGAACTTCTGGAGCGGGACCGCTTCGTCCCGGTCATCGCCCCCGTCGGTTACAACAAGCGCGAGGGACAGAGCTACAACGTCAACGCGGATCTGGTGGCCGGCGCTATCGCACAGGCACTGGGGGCCGCCAAGCTGGTCCTGCTGACCGACGTGCCGGGCGTGATGGATGGCGAGAAGCGGGTGATCTCTCAGCTCTCGGCGCCCGATGCCTCTTCGCTGATCCGCGACGGCGTGATCGCCGGAGGCATGATTCCAAAGGTAAACTGTTGCCTAGATGCCGTCAGCCATGGTGTGGGACAGGCCCACATCATCGACGGACGGGTTCCGCATGCCATTCTACTCGAGATCCTGACCGACGAGGGAATCGGCACCGTCGTCACGCCGGAGTAATCCCTCTTAAGGCCTCAGGCCTCTGCCACACCCTCCAATTCGCTGCAGGCCGGACACAGCCCTGACCAGAGACGGCTGTAACCCTCGATTCGCCACCCCGACGGCAGGGCTGAGGGAACCGCCACATCATCGCGTTGAGGTAGATCTATCAACACACCACAACTACGGCAACATGCATGGTCGTGTGGTGCCGTATTGCTGTCGAACACGGCTCGGCCATCGACATAGAAACGGCGCAGCAGCCCGTTCTCCTCGAACTGGGAGAGGGTCATGTATACCGTATTGAGTGACATGGA
>Ga0209918_1000544_pt1 | contig 24232 bp, 11 predicted proteins | sample SalPonD_shore_MG_FD_185712 | JGI IMG/M metagenome (GOLD analysis project Ga0209918, IMG submission 185712) | Salt pond soil microbial communities from South San Francisco under conditions of wetland restoration - Salt Pond MetaG... | ecosystem: Environmental > Aquatic > Marine > Intertidal zone...
CTACATGAGCGGCAAATGGCACGTGCAAGTCAACGCGGAGGAAGTCTTTCAACACAGCCGGCATATCCGTCCCGGGATGCCGAACCAGACCGAGGCCGGGTATAACCGGCCTATCGAGGGAGAGCCTGATACCTGGCATCCCTGGGATAAAGAGAATGGGGGGTATTGGAAAGGCGGCGAACACTGGAGTGAGGTGCTGGCCGACGATGCCGTCGATTTTTTGCAGCAGGCCGGGCAAAAACCGGATCCCTTCTTCATGTACCTCGCCTTTAATGCGCCACACGATCCCCGGCAATCCCCGAAAAAATATGTGGACATGTACGACCTGGACGACATTCGCCTGCCGGTCGATTTCCTGCCGGAATACCCGTATAAGGATGTGATCGGGTGCGGCGAGGGCCTGCGGGATGAACGTCTGGCTCCGTTTCCCCGGACCAAGTATGCCATCAAGGAACACCGCCGGGAATACTACGCGTTGATCTCCCACATGGACGCCCAGATCGGTCGTATTCTGGACGGGCTGGAGCACAGCGGGAAGGCACAAAACACCTATATCATCTTTACGGCGGACCAGGGAGTGGCCATCGGCCATCACGGCTTGATGGGTAAACAGAACATGTACGGTCCCAGTGTCCGCGTGCCCCTGACTATTGCAGGACCGGGTATCCCCAGGGGATGGCGGATCGAAACGCCGGTCTATCTGCAGGACGTGATGCCGACCAGTCTGGAACTTGCCGGCGTGCAGATCCCGGAGCAGGTTGAGTACCGGAGCTTATTGCCGCTTATTCGTGGAGCGCAGGCACAAAGTTATCCGGCGATATACGGCGCCTATATTGATTTGCAGCGCATGATCCGGATGGGGGACTATAAACTGATCTATTATCCCGCAATCGAGGAATCCCTGTTGTTTAATCTCCGGGAGGACCCGAACGAACTATACAATCTGGCCAAGCAAAGTGGCTACGCCGCTCGAATCGGCGAGTTGAAGCAGGAACTCAGAGTATTGCAGAAGTCGATTGGTGACCCGATGGAAATTAAATGAAAAGGGTGTCACAAAAAAGTGTTTGCAAGTGGATTAGGTCTATTCACTATTATTAAATTGAATATATTTCTCTTTTTGAAGTCAATGGAACAGAGAAACGCCACACTCTTGGCCACCACCTGCGCTGTATTTCGTGCCAGTGTAGCATATCGGGTTTTTACATAGCCATAGTTTTTCATCCATTTTAAAAAATCTGCCCTACACGAGTCCGCAGCCGTGTCTACTTTTTCATTTAAGTGCTATTGCGTACCATACAACAGACAATTCTGATACGCTTTATCCAGGATTCCACCATACACTCAATGGCCCTTAACTTGCATATGCACGTTGCTTTCGTATACCCCTTATCGGCAAACACACTCTGTTTTTGATCGGTGGGCGCAAGTTCGTCGATTCAGGGATGTTTGTCGGGATGACGGTCACAGTTTTATCAAGTTCGATTCCAGTCCCGCCCAGCGTTGATAGTGGCATCAGTCGCTGAGCCAACAGCGCATAAAACACAGTCACGAGCACACCGGCTTATAGCAAACGATTCCGAAACCGAAAAAAAGTAGACTCATCCGTCACTGGCTCGGTCAAGGATAGCCCGGCAGACCGCTAGAAGGAGAAGCGATAATGTAGAGCTTGTTCCAGCCCCGGATCACTCAGATTATACCACGACAGCTACATGTTGAACGGTTGCAGCCAGTCGCGCATCAGGCTGCCGCATCATGTGGTCTAGATGCGGTCTGCAGATGGTCTCAAATAGGGTCCCAGTCAATAAAGGTGTTTATATTATCTAACTACATATTCATGGGCAGATGCTCGGTTAAAATCTGATCCATGAGATGCCTTTCCTCTTTAGATTTGCCAATGATTGCTATCAAACTGAAAGTGAGCCAAATGTTATCACGTCTAGCAGGAATAAATTATAGAACTACATTATTGAATGAATCCAGAGAAATGAAATCCCTCTGGCTATCAGTTCCTTTATGCTTATTATGAGTAGGGACTCCTTCAATGGTACCATGCTTCCCAGAACCACGATTTTATCTTTGGGGCCCCTATTGAAGAATGGTAAGATAATTACTGAAGAATGTGAACCTTATAGAGATTAGTTATTGAAGTTTTATGTAATTGTAAATTATTTACTTACGAAGGTTAATCTATTTCAATGTTGGAATTAGGAATAACGACCTTCATTAATTTCATAAAAATTATCTTGACAATCCATTATGTCTTGTTTATAATAACAGCAACTTTGATGCACATGTTTGCATAGGCATATGTAAACGCGCTACCCATTGATTAAGTAAAGTTTTTAATTATTTGATTTTTTTATTCCCGAAGAGGAGAGGGAATAAATTGATTTGGTAAGCATGAAATATCAATCTTATGTTTATCTGTTTTATGGATGCACACGTGTGCATCCATAATGTAAGAATGTCTGTAAGATGGCGAAGCTATACGAAAAGAGAACAATTAATAAATGAATTTAGATAAAATATAAGAAAAAGAAGGTGAATAGTATGGGTGGTGCCAAAAAGGTGCGGCCGGTCCCTCCTCCCTGTCCGCACCTTCTGGCCCGACATTTAGTAAAGATGAAAAATTAATACTTCTAAAATAAAAGAGGATTGTAGAAGGGAGCTCTATCATGATAAAGGATATTTTCAGGTTGATAATTATTTTCATAACGCTTGCTGTTTTTCCGGCCGTTGTCACTTTTGCTCAAACAACAACGGGTAAAATTGCTGGTCGAGTGACTGATGCTGAAACAAATGAACCATTACCTGGAGTTAATGTGGTTTTAGAAGGGACAAGCCAAGGAGCAGCAACAGACGCCGAGGGTTATTATGCAATATTAAATGTTGACCCCGGCGCATATTCTGTTGCAGCTTCAATGATTGGATATCAGCAAATAACAAAAACAGGTAGTGAAGTTACCATTGGTCATACAACAACAGTAGATTTTTCGTTAAAAACTGCTGCTATAGCGGGTGAAGCCGTTACCGTTGAGGCGGAACACGAAGTGGTAAAGTTAGATCTATCGGCGAGTAGTGTTTCAACAACGCCGGAGGAAATAGAATCTACTCCAATGGTTACGAATATAAATGAAATGATTAACCTCGAAGCTGGGGTGGAGGGTATGTCGATTCGTGGTGGAAGCGCTGACGAAACCTCATTCATGATGGATGGATTGATGGTCGTGGATAACCGAGCGAGTGAACCAATGTTGAATATGGTCAATTTAAGCGCCGTTAAAAGTTTGGATGTTATTAAAGGGGGATTTAATGCAGAATATGGGAATGTGCGATCAGGGGTCATTACTGTTGTAACCAAAGATGGCAGACCAGATAGATACACCGGTTCGCTTGAACTACGATACAGTCCACCAAGGCAGAAACACTCTGGACCATCTGTGTTCAATTGGCAAAACTACTACCTTCGTCCTTATTTGGATCCGGCAGTCCGGATGGATGGAACAGATAAATGGCCTGAAGAAATGCAGCGCCAGTATCCCACATTTGAGGGTTGGAAGGCTGTTTCGGAGCGTTTACTCTCTGATGGTACTCCGGATAATGATCAAACGCCAGAACAAGCAATGGAATGGTTTATGTGGCAGCATAGGGTAGAAGGCAGCGACTCATTAGGCCAGACATTGTCTCGTTATGGAAAACTTCCGGATTATTATATCGATGGCAGTTTGGGCGGTCCGGTTCCATTCGTGAATTCATATATGGGTAATTTAACTTTCTTTCTTTCACATAAATCAAATAATAGTGCTTTTGCTTTACCTTTACCTCGAGATTATTATCGCGAGAACAATACACAATTAAAAATAACATCCCATCCTACTAATAACTTAAAACTAACTGCTCAAGGAATCTATGTAGGTATTAGTTCGGTCGCTCTTCATGGAGGCCAAGCTTATCCCACGAGCATGAATTATTATATGCAAAGTGGTGATCAAATATATAATCCGGATACAAATACTAATATTTTATATTGGCCTGATGGGTGGTCCGGATTTACTGGGTATCGTTCAATTGCCGGGCTGAATATAGAACATACTTTAAGTGCAAATACATTTTACGAAGCGAATATTTCGTATATCAGTACACGGAATGATATGCGAGGGCCATTGCATATGCGCGATACAACGACTATCCGTCATTTTGGCGGTGTGCCTGCAAACGAACAACCATATGGTTGGACAATTCAGACGGGTGAACCCGGGAGCCAAAAAAGGACTATTGATGGATTTGCTATAGCGAATGAAGGGGCGAATGCCCGAGATACTTCATATTCGAGTACCGTTAATGTATCTTTTGATATTACAAGCCAAGTAAATAGAAGTAACATGGTGAAAAGTGGACTTGAGTTTAATTACGATGATTTTCACATTTACCAAGGGAAATATTTTGCTACTAATCCGGATGCAAATATAGACTTAATTTGGAATCAGTCCCCCATTCGTTTGGGAGCATATATCCAGGATAAGTTTGAGTTTGAAGGAATGATTGCAAACTTTGGATTACGGATGGATTATGATGATCCTATGACGGATTGGTATACAGCTAATACGTATTCAAAATATTTTACAGCCCAATATGAGGATCAATTAACAGAACAAGCTTCTACCCAACCTGCAAAATCTCATCTACGAATAAGTCCCAGGCTTGGTATATCGTTTCCAACCAGTGCAATAAGTAAGTTTTACTTTAATTATGGACATTTCTATTCCTTACTTCCAGCCCATCAAATGTATGAAATTAATTATGGTACCAACTATGATGGAGTAAATTTTATAGGAAATCCGTCTGCCGATCCTGCACGGACTGTTGCTTATGAACTGGGAGCAGAGTACAGTTTATTAAATCAATTTCTAATCCACGTATCAGGATATTATAAGGACGTTACTGGACAAGCCAGCACAGTTGGCTATACTAACTACTCAGGAAATGTTGATTATTCAACTATCGAAAATAATAACTACTCGGATATTCGTGGTTTTGAGGTGAAAATCGATAAACGCTATGGTTGGGTGACTGGATGGCTGAATTATGATTATCGAGTGCAGACAGCGGGCTATGTGGGCCGACGGCATTATTATGAAGATATTCGCCAAATGAGAATATATGGCCTGCAAAATCCCTATCAGGAGCGACCACTAGCGCGGCCATTGGCGAGAGCTTTTTTAAGATTCAGAACTCCCCAAAATTTTGGACCTAGCTTTGGAAGGGTCAAGCCGTTAGGTGGGTGGTCATTATCATTTCTTTACACTCATCGGGCTGGTGAATATGAAACGTGGGATCCATTAAATACTTATCAAGAGCAGGATAATATTCAATGGAAGGATTACAATCGGGTGGATGCGAAAATATCCTATGATATACTTAGTGGAAATAATAGGAATTTGAGGTTTTATCTTGATATTACAAACGTATTTAACATTAATAATTTGTCTACCTTATCATTTTCAGATGGTAATGATCGACGGGCATATCTCGAATCATTACATTTGCCATTGTATAAAGGAAAGATTTACCAGGATGCAGGATATACTGCGGGTGATGATCGTCCTGGAGATCTGAAGAGCGACGCTAAGCCATATATTGATAATCCCAATCGGCGTTTCCTCTATTATACCGACCAGAGATATGTAACGTTTGGACTACAAATTAATTTTTAGTGTTACAATAAAACTTTACTGAATGATTTTTTACAAAAATGACTTTAACACTATTTTAAGGAGCTTAATAAAATGAATCGACATAAACTACTTATTGTAAGTATTATATTCATTATTGTGAATATGCATTGGGGTTCTGTGTTAAATGCCGCTGAGACACGGCAAATACGAGTAGGATTCATACATGATGGAGTTGATGCGGCGCTAGACCAGACTTTTTTTACAAGTACCGCTCATGCATATTATTATTTTGATGGATTTAGTCAGTGGAATATAAATCGACGCGGAACATACTTGGTCGCCAGAGATTGGACATCCCCTGATGGCGTTAATTATCCCGTAAAAAAAACAGCGAACGCAACAGCAGGAACAGATGAAGCAACTGTTATCATGCCGGTTCCCGATGAGAATGGCATCACTATTCGGAAATATTATCGTGACAAACCACCGGGTATTTACGTAGATGGTGTTCAGTTAAATAGACAATTCCCATTGGATGGGGAATATCTGGTGGCGGATTATCCTGCCAAAGCAGCTCTGATGGGCACGGCGGATCGGATGATTGAGTCGAAAGCAAATACTGATATGGGAGTAACCATCAAACAAAAGGTGCTAGCTTGGAGTCAGAAAAATCATGATGATTACCTTATCTATGATCTGACTTTCACTAACACGGGTAATGTGGATCTTGATGATGAGATTGAATTACCAAATCAAACAATACATGATTTATATTTTGCTAGAATTGCATGGCATGGAGCATATGGTACGCAACCTTATTGGAACGGATATTATGGCCAATATCCTGATGATACATTGCGTATTGCTTATGCATACCCCAATTGGGTGAGTGGTTATACATGGGGACACAACGGTACCGATTATGATCGTTTTGGAAATCCAGACCGTCAAATTGGATATATCCAAGATCCAGAATGGGTTGGAGAAGCGCTACTCCATGCAGATAAATCTACCGCTGATCATACCGATAATTGGGAAAACCAACCTTGGATTACAGGTATCTTCTTCGCAGATGACCTTATGTTTAAAAACCCTGAGGCCTCAAATCCTCAGAGACTGTATAATATTTTGAAGGATGGTATTTCACAAGATGATGGTACTCAAGAGCTCACAGGTACAAAGCCTGGACATCATAAATTACCACATGAGTTAATGGATATCACATATGGGTATGAAGTTAATTATGACTATGATCTTGTAGGTAGTGTATATGATGTAGGCCCCTATACATTGGCTCCTGGTGATTCTGTTCATATTGTTTGGGCCACGGTATTAGGGTCCATTTCACCTAAGGTGGCTTGGGATGTTGGGAAAGCTTGGGCAAGTGGTACGGCAACTTGGAACGGACCCGATGAGCTTCCGCCACCAGCTGAGGATATCTACGCGGCTCGGCCAGAATTTACGGCAAATGATATTGCCAAAGATCAGTGGGTGTCAACGGGGAAAGATTCTTTATTTCAGAATTCAAATGCTGCTCAGTGGGCTGTGGAACATAACTATAACGTTCCTATACCACCACCTGCGCCCTCTATGAATGTGAGTTCTCTTCCGGATAGAATTAACATAACATGGGGTGATGAATCTGAGCAGGCTAGTGATTTCGCTGGATATCGTGTATACAGAGCACTTGGTAATCCTGACCCAATTGTTCGTGAAAATAAATTTATAGGCGAATGGCAAATGATTTTTGAATGTGGTCAGGGTACCGATAATCAACTAACCCGTACTTATGATGATACCACGGCGCAAAGAGGTGATGATTATTATTATTACGTGGCCGCCTTTGATAATGGTATAGATAATGATCCTGGGGTTTCGGGAAAGCGAGAACAATTGGAAAGTGGTCGATATCTCAATATGACTCAACAAGCAGCATCACTGACAAGACCACCAGGAAATGACTTATCTGACATTCGAGTAGTACCTAATCCATTTAATGTTAATGCATCAGATGTTCAATTTCAAGGTGCTCCGGAAAAGATTGTTTTTGAGGAGCTACCTCCGGAATGCAAGATATCCATCTTTACTGAAAGTGGAGATTTAGTAAAAGTAATAGAACATACTGATCATTCAGGTGACGAATCTTGGGGGAATAATTTTGAAACTTTTCAAGTTACCGAAACAGGTCAAGTAGTTGTAAGTGGATTATATATTGCACATATTGAAACACCTGACGGTCAAACAATAAATGTGAAATTCGTTATTGTCCGGTAAAGCTAAGGTATACGCTGTATAATTGTTTAAAATATTTAATAATTGAAAATTGGAGACTATTATGAAAAAAATAATGAAGCACTTTATTATAATGTGCATGATAGGTTTCTTTGTATTCCAAGTGGGTGAAGCCAAAACCATTAAGAAGGTGGCCCAAACTGGCCTACAGTTCTTAAAAGTTGATATGGTTTCTAGGGCAGCTGCAATGGGTGGCGCCTTTACTATGGCAGGTCAAGGGGCAGAAGCCATTTTTTATAACCCTGGTGCACTCTCAGAAACCAATTCCAGCATGGAATTTTTCGCCGCCCGGACTAATTGGATTTCGGATATTTCATATAATGCTATCGCTTTAGCTAAAAACTTTGGTAACGGAGGCACTATTGGCTTGCATGCCATTTCGAGTGACTATGGAGAGATACATGGAACAAGAGTGGCATCTACAACCAAGGGGTTCGTAGAAACTGGGCAGGTTAATGTAGGTGCATATGCGGTTGGTTTGTCTTATTCAAGAACGATGACTGATAAATTTCGGATTGGTGGAACAGTTAAATATGCATCACAGCAACTAGGGTCAAATATCCATGAAGTTGGTGGAGATGAAATAACCAACAAAGTATCAGGACTTGCCTATGATTTTGGTGCAGTATTCTACCCTGGATTAAAAAGTGTTAGGTTGGGTGTGAGTATCCGTAATTTTTCACCTCAATTTAAATATGAAGACACTGCGTTTGAACTACCATTAACTTTTCAAATTGGTATTGCTGCAAATTTATTTGACTTCCTTGGGGGTTTTGAAAATCAGTCACTTTTACTTGATATTGATGCGCTTCACCCAAGGGATTATACAGAGCGGGTCCACATTGGAGCAGAATATGTGTTCCATCACATACTTGCATTGAGAGCGGGGTATAAAACGAATTATGATGAAGAATCTCTCAGTATGGGATTTGGTGTACGGTATGCTATTGCTGGTGTAAAGCTACACGTGGATTATGCATATTCACCAATGAACCTTTTCAATAGTGTAAACAGAATAACTATTGGTGGCGCTTTTTAATAACCCTTACTGCACGTTAAGTGGAATAATTATAGTCTTTATAGGTTATAAATATTGTTAAAAAATGAAATAGAAAAGAATACTTATGAAAACAACCACCATCCTAAAACAAGAATTTCTGGATCGTATTGAAGCTTTCCAAACCAGTATAAAAGCTGAAGGACTTGATGCGTGTCTTGTTCACGCTAATGAAGCGGATATGGCCAATGTGCGTTATCTGACCGAATATTGGCCAACATTTGAATCCGCTGCTGTTTTTGTACCGGCAGATGGTGAAGCAGTTTTACTTATCGGACCAGAAAGCGAAAACTATGCGGCTCAACGAAGCGTTTTAACAAACATTGAAAAAATGATTGAGTACCGTGAGTCTGCTGAACCAGAGTATCCAGGAATAAATGTATCCACATATGAGGATATAGTTGACAAGTATACACAGAACGGTGTTAAGAAACTTGGAATTGTAGGTTGGGCTGTTACTCCTATACCAGTTTATCTATCTCTGAAGAAGCAGTTACCAGAAGTTGAGTTAATCAAAGCTGATGATATATTCATGCCATTGCGTTATATCAAAAGCAATGACGAACTCGAAAGTATGCGTAAGGCTTATTCAATTTCTGAAAAGGCTATCGAAGCCATTCTCAACGATATTAAGCCCGGAATGACCGAGCTTGAGGTAATAGGTATCGCACAACGTGAAATCTATTATAATGGTGGTGAATACGAAGGTCATTCCCTTTACTGCTTTTGCGGCTCTGCCACCAATAACGCAATCTCCCGCCCAACACATAATAAAATTGTAAAAAATGAGGTTATTCAATTGAATATTGGAGCCCGTGTTAGTGGTTATTCTTCGAGTGTCGGGCTACCTATTTCTATTGGCCCTTTACCTGAGCGCAAGAAAAGGCTGATCGAATTTGGACTAGAAGCACATTTAAAAACAATGGATCTTTTGTATGCTGGTAAACCAGCCGCAGATGTAGTTAAGGAGTACGAATCGTGGGTAAAATCAAAGGGGTTTTATAAACATATGTTATATGGTCCATGCCATGCCATAGGAATGATGGAGGTCGAGCGACCGTGGATGGAATCTGTCTCCGATTATAAATTACAAACAAATATGACTTTCCAGATTGATACTTTCTTCTATGATAACGATTTTGGATTACGTTGGGAAAATGGTGTTGCTGTCACGGATGATGGTATTGAAAAATTATCATCGAAATTTACAAAAATTGTAGAACTTTAAAAAAATTTCGTATAATAATGAATAAATAAGGTTTCTAGCTTAAGCGAAAGGAAGAGATTATGCGCTATGAAATGATGTTCCCGGATCAAATTAGAGATGCTATTGACAAGAATACGCCAGTTGTTCTTGCGCTTGGAGTTTTGGAGTACCATAGCGAGCATTTACCTCCCGGCGTTGATACGCTGGTAGTCGTACGTGCTCTGGAAATGCTTGAGGAAGAGATACCATTGGTAATCTTACCACCCTTCTTTTACGGAGCTGGAAGTTATGCAGTTGAACCACCGGAGAGAAATGGTGGGATCCATGTTGATTCACAATCTTTACATCCCTTCGCTCGGCAATTGTTCAAAAGCTTATTACGTATTGGATTTCGAAATATACATGTGTTTGTGCACCATCAAAGTGAAAATTTTGCTAATGGGATGCCGACGGATTTGGCATTTAAATTAGCAGCACGTCAAGAAATATTCGAGTTTATAGAGAGAGAACGGGGGGAAGGATGGTGGGGTGACGCCTCTGCTGCTGATTACTACGATAGCCGGGAAACGGGAGAGGATCCATTTAGCTGGATAAATCTTCATCCGTTTATGAGCGCTGAGGCACAGGCTGAATTCCCCATTGATCATGCTGGTGAACAGGAAACGTCTTTAATGATGACATTCTGTGAGGAGGGGGTTGATATGTCTCGATTTTCTGAAAAAAAATGGTATGCACAAGGAGCTAAAAAAGCTTCATTGGAATATGGGAACCGCGCTAAAGAGATCATATTACGGGATATGAAAAAAGCCCTTGGCTATTAAAGTGACTGGAGAAGATCTAGTTGATTTGATGCATCGGGCAAACAGGCGCACATGTGTTGTTGGGTCTATAGAAAATGGTGTTATCATTGGATTAGATTTGGAAGGACGTTTTTTTTGCGTGCTGCATGACCAGGTGCTAAATAAAGTTGTCCCGTCAGCGATTCTAAATTACACAAATAAAACAAAATTCCTCAATCCTGGAGGTGATGTTTTATGGCCTGCTCCGGAAGGCACCCGCTTTGGATATCAGTACAGCACGGGCGAATGGCGGGTGCCACCTGCCATAACTGGTGCTGTTTGGGAAGTTGTGGCAAGGGAAGAAAATAAAACTGTGCTTCGAGCTGAAATAGATCTTGTTAATAACCGCCAGATAGGGATTCCTTGTGAGTTTGAGCGGCGAATAAATATTGAATGTAATGCATCTTCTTTAGTTCAAAATGTAACAGAAGTCATTCGATACATAGGAGATCGAACATTATATAACGGAGAGTATTTATTAGCACCTTGGTCATTGTGCCAATTTGATTCTGGCACAAATGGGATGGTGGTAATGCCACCGCCGCAATCTAGTGATATTTGGGATCTATATGATTCAAGCGCCTCTAAGAGAAAAATGATTGGCGACCTCTACACTGTAGAGACAGCAACCGACCGTCCATTCCAAATCGGATTAGGAGCGAATATACCATGGATAGAATATGTGTGGCAGAATCAGTTTAGGGTTAGACGATATTCGGGAAAATTGCCGAACGGACAAAACCACATTGATATTTCCGATGCTGATCCTGAACAACTCCCTTCGGAACTCGGAGTTAATCTAAGTGTATACTGTGATCCCTCCGGTTTTATGGAGATTGAAGCTTGCGGTGGTTGTCCAGAGTCTCTTGAAACAGGAACTGAACTCTGTGTTAGTATTGTAACCGAATATCTATTAGAGACTAATTTTTGAACGGTCTTTAAACAATCATTGCAATCGGGAAGAATTTGATATAAAAATACTCTAGAAAGCTGATTTATGGATACTCGCCAGAAAACTTTTGTTTTGTCTATGACAATAATTGGTTCTATGTTTGCTATTTTAGGGTTTTCTATTGGTATAAATGCTTTTTTTATACCGTTTGTAAAAGATGCATTTAATATCACTACAACAATGTCGTATTTAGTGATGACTGCTACGTTCTCTGCATATGTCGTTTTTGGGCCCCCGTCTGGCGCAATTCTTAACAAGATTGGCTATAAAGATGGGATGGTCGTCGCGTTTATATTAATTGCAATAGGTTTTTTCTTAATTGCTCCTGCAGCACGTATTGCAAGTTTCGCTTTGTTTCTTTTGGCATTATTTGTAAACGGGATGGGTCAGACATTGCTGACAGGAGCAGTAAATACATATGTTTCCATACTAGGGCCAGAAGAAAGCGCCGCAAGTAGAATTAGCCTCATGGGGATATGCCACAAGGTTTTCTATGCGGGGGCCTCTCTCATACTAGCTATCTTTATGGATTTGGTAAATGTACAAATCGAAGATGCTATTGTTCCATTTTACATTATGTCAGGGATTTTAGTTGTAATTGGAGTATTATATTATTTTTCTCCTCTTCCAGAAGTAAAAGCGAAAGGAGAAGATGAAAGTGATGATGAAGAGTTGATGTCTTCATCTTATGGTAATACAAAAACAGGAGTGCTTCAGTTTCCACATTTGTTATTAGGAGTTCTTGCGATTTTCTTCGATGTCGGTCTTGAACAAATAGCGTTAGGTACAATAAACGATTATGCAACAATATTACATCTTCCTTCGCCTGGACAGTATGTTTGGATGTCTGCAGGGGGAATGGTAATAGGATATTTATTAGGTATAGCATTTATCCCTAATGTTTTAAAACAACGTACAGTGTTAATCTTAAGTGCATTACTTGGAGTTGCCACTACCATAATAATCGTAACAGTGTCTGCAAGTATCTCTATCTATTTTGTTGCAGTTCTAGGACTTGCTAACGCGATGCTGTGGCCAGCTATTTGGCCTCTCGCAATAGCTGAATTGGGAAAATTTACTAAGCAGGGTTCCTCATTGTTAGTGATGGGCCTGATTGGTGGAGCAATAATTCCGCTTGTTTTTGGGTATGTTGCTGATGTGGCTTCTCACCAGGTTGCTTATTGGGTGTGTATTCCTTCCTATGTATATATTTTATACTACGCTATTTGGGGCAGTAAAATTAGAATTCAAACAATAAGCGATACAAATTTAGCCTCTAAATAACCTAAACAATTATGTTAAGGAAAATTATAAAATATATACACATGAGTTAACTTTTTAAAATATAGACTTAAATATTAAATATGAATAAAAGTTTAGTTAAAAAGGTTTTTATGCTTTCGAGGTACTTAAGATTAAAATATATATTTTACCCTTTTATAATAGTGGGTATGATTATAGTTAGTTGTACACAACATGAGGATGCAACTTTTTGGACATTTCCAAATTCACTTTTGGATGAATTACCTCCCCAGCCAGGGGAAAAGAGCTGGTATTTCGTGGAGGATTTAAAAGAACCTATGTGGAAAACGCAACCTTGGGGATTTACCCACTCCGGATCCGATCAAGCCGATCTTTCTGGGGGGGTGAATCTGGATGCCGATTTTGATGATCCACAGGGTAGACTTGAAACCGCATATTCGGATTTACGTCGTTTTGTGGCTGCTGGTGGAGTGCCTACCGACTCAGGTGCTTATTTAATCAAGACTGTAAAGGATCAAAGACTGGGTGAGGAGGCCTTCCGGTTGGAGATTGGTTCGCGGGTATGCCGGATTATAGCGGGCGACATAGAAGGAATCCGGAGGGGGATCTATTATCTTGAGGATGTAATGCGAAGCCTTCGCGGACCGTATCTGCCTTTGAGAACAATTGAAAGACGTCCTTTTATCAAGAGACGAATATCGCGCGGTTTTTATAGTCCCATTAAACGTCCCCCAAAAATGCGGGACGAGTTAATAGACACGGTGAACTACTATCCAGATGAGTATCTGAGTCGTTTAGCCCATAATGGGATTAACGGGTTATGGTTGAGTGTTAGTTTTAGAGATTTGGTTTCCACTAAATTTACACCGGAATACGGAAAGGAGGCTGAGCGACGTCTGGCCAAGCTGCGTCGTACAGTAGACAGATTGTTGGACTATGGTATTAAGACATATATTTTCACTATCGAACCGCGGGCCTGGGATGCAGATAGCCCGGTCTTGGAGAATTATCCGGAATTAGCGGGCGCTCGGAGGGGAAATGGGCAATATTATTTTTGTCCCAGTAGTGAAACCGCTCGGCAGTATCTCTATGAATCAGTTAACTCGATCTTCAAGTCCGTGCCAGAATTGGGTGGAATAATCAACATCTCCCATGGAGAAAGGGCGACAACCTGTCTAAGTGCCGTAGCTGCTACCAGTTCTTTTAATGGGCACATTAAGTGTCCACGATGTTCAGGGAAAGAACCTTGGGAAATACTTTACAATTCTTTGTCCGCAATGGAACGAGGCATGCATGATGCCGCGCCTAATGCTGAATTAATAAGCTGGCTCTACATGCCACAATCTCAAGATTTAGCTGATTGGGTATATAAGATTCCAGCTCATACTCCTAGAGGAGTGATCCTTCAGTTTAATTACGAATCAGGAGTACACCGGAATGTATTCGGGAAAGATCTTGTAGGAGGAGATTATTGGTTATCACCCCCTGGACCAAGTGCACGGTTTGCACGTCTGGCAAAGATCGCTCGAAAACATGGAACAGAGATGTCGGCAAAGATCCAGACTTCCAATTCGCATGAAGTAGCCACTGTACCAATTGTGCCTATTCCGTCGATGATTTACCAGAAATTTACAGGCATGAGACATTTAAAAGTATCGCACTCGATGTTATGTTGGTATTTCGGGAATTACCCTGGTATGATGAATAAGGCAGCTGGATTATTATCATTTGAGCCTTTTCCAAAAAATGAAAATATCTTTTTACATAGGCTTGCTTCGATATACTGGAAGAAGGAAGACGTTTCCGCGGTAGTTGAGGCGTGGAATCAATTTAGTAAGGGATATGCTAACTATCCATTGAACATAACATTCCAACGATATGGACCGATGCACGATGGTCCTGTTTGGCCACTGCTATTGAAACCGGCAGATGCCCCTCTTTCCCCTACGTGGCAATTGGGTGGTTATGCAAATAATCGCTGGCCACCTAGCGGAGATAGAATTGGTGAATGTATCCCCGAGCCATTAACACTTTCAGAAACCTTGGAGCTTTGCCGGCGTATGAGTTCAGCATGGAATCGAGGAGTGGCAATTCTTGATCGGTTGAGATCTCATAATAGTAACGAACCTGAACGATTACTGGATATAGGCCTTGCGAAAGCATTAGGCATACAGTTTCAAAGTGGTTACGATATTTTAAAATTCTATCTCCTAAGGGAAAAAATGTACCGTATGGAAGGAATAGAGCGGTTGCAGATATTAAAGAGTCTGAAACAAATTATTAATACAGAACTGGATTTAGATGAACAACTACTTAAACTTTGTAAACAAGACTCACGCCTTGGATTTCATTCTGAGGCAGAAGGATATAAGTATTTTCCAGATAAAATAAGATGGCGAATGCATCAGCTCCGTAATTTGCTTGAGCAGGATGTTCCAGAACTTTCACAACAGATTCGTAATAACCAGCCATTTTTTCCTACCTACACAGGTCAAGAGCCGACTGGGGCAACAGCTTACGCAGTTGTTACAGACAGTTCTTTATGGCAAAGCACAAAGTGGGAGCCTCCCTCAAATCTTCATTGGCAGCCATGTACTCATGGTTCGGGGAAGTTAGATATAAAATGGGCTGCGAGTTACGACGATGATGCTTTATATATTCTGGTGTCAGCCGATGTGGCACCGCCATCTGAGAGGTCTTCTATCTCGAACGTGTTGGTGAAAGTCGAGCCACGACGTCTCTGGCCCAGCTATCATTTTAACTTTAATCCAACATCTGAAAAATGGATAAAAAGAAACCAGGACTTTGTTGCGTCGGAAAGTGTTAAAGGTCGAATTATAAATAAGTCTGATAGGTGCTATGCTATTTTACGCATCCCGTTTGAGCGTATATGGTGGAATGGAGAAGAAATGCACCCTATTCGGATTGATGTACGAGTCCGAAACGGGGTGGAAGAAACCAGTGCCTGGCGATCACTGAATCCAACTGTACCACGGTTGAATCTAGGAGAAGATAACCCTGTAGATCTTGGATGGCTGCTATTTGGAGCAAGGATGTAAAGTAAGTTCGATTAATAAGTATCGGAATATAACTAGATATACAGACAAGCAAATTTTCATTCTTAATGTAATCATGGAAAATAAAAGGAGGTTGGCGATGAGTACAAAAATAAACAGACGATCCTTTATGAAAACATTTATGGCTCTTGGAGTCGGCACTAAAATGAATTTCACTAAAGCTGTTCATGCAATGAATTCAACATCATTAGGGAATCAATCGGGTTCTATGCATATTCCAAAACGGGCACTATTCTTTGATTTTCATACAATGCCGGCAAATCCGGATGTGGGTAAAAACTTCGATATGAATGCTATAACGGATTGGATAAAAGAGTGTGGTGCAGATTACATTGTTTTTCCAGCCCGCGCAAATCTTGGAATGGCATATTATCCAACAAAACTGGGTATTCCCCACCCTTCGATGAAAAGAGATTTGTTCGGGGAACTTGCGAATGCCTGTCATAAAAAAGGTATCGCAATTTCTGCTTACATTAACGTAGGACTCAGCCACGAGGAGTCGTATAGACATAGAGACTGGACTATATTACGTGCAGATGGACATATGTATGGTAACCCCGAAGAAGATCCCTCTTTTTTTCGCCAAATGTGCTACAATACAGGATATGCTGATCATGTTATAGGGATGGCTCGTGAGGTAGCTTCTTGGTATGATATTGACGGATTTTTCTTCGATTGCTTTCACACTCGCCCCTGTATTGGAAAGAATTGTATGAATGAAATGTTAGCAGAGGGAGTAGATTGGAAAGATCCAATACAGCTTAATGACTATAATTATCGCAAGATGCTGAGGATGGGGAAGAGATTATCGGGAGCAGTTCGTGAGTATAACCGTGATTTTCTTATTTACTTCAATGGTATAGATTTCGCGGCTCAGGCTGAAATTGGAAGTTATCTTGAACTCGAATGTTTGCCTCAAGGGGGATGGGGTTATGAACTTTTACCAATGGTTTCCCGATACATGCGAACACTTGGAAAACCCATTCTAAATATGACTGGACGATTCCAAAAGAGTTGGGGAGATTTTGGAGGAATTCGAACTAAATCAAGCGTAGAATATGATTGTATAAAGGGTATTGCAAATTGTACTCCCCCCAACATTGGTGATCATTTCCATCCACGTGGCGATATGAATCATGCTGTTATGGAATTAGATAAGACAGTATATGGTGATTTACAACCACTCCAGCCTTGGATTGATGGTGCAAAGCCGGTTGTTGAGATGGCTAATGTTATGAAATTTGACTATCCAGGATATTGGTGGAACGGGGGCGACCGTCCTCAAAAAAAGGCATTGGCGGAGCAAGCACTGAAGGCAGCCACAAGAATGATGTGCGAACTCAAAATGCAATTTGATAATGTTACTACAGCTACACCATGGGATAAATATAAAATTCTAATCCTTCCCGATGAAATTGAGATAACAAAAGAGATTGAAAAGCGTATCTCCTCTCATCTGAAACGAGGCGGTGTCATAATTTCGACTGGTTGGTCCGGACTTGATGAAAACCGTTCAAAATTTGTATTTAACGATTGGGGAGTTACTTATAAAGGTCAGGATCCTTATGACCCTGCATATATTGAATTTAATCCTGAATTTAAGGAGGGTATGCCTGATATGCCTGTAACTCTGTACGAGCGTGGGACTGCGATTGAGGCTTTGCCGAGAACGAAGGTTTTAGCTACAATCACTGCCCCTTATTATAACAGGCATTGGGATGGAATACAAATGTTCCGATATTTACCTCCAGATAAAAACACTGGTAGGCCTGCAGTTACAGTTAATGGACGAATTGCTCATGTAAGCCACCCGATTTTTCGTACTTACTATACAAGTGGCGCTTTGCCAATGCGCCAAATTATTGCAAATTTGATCAATATACTTCTCCCAGAGCCGTTAACTCGTGTTAAAAATGCCCCTGAATATAGTCGTGTTACTGTCACATCCCAGCCAGGCAGACGCATGGTATATGTTTTAGCATATAAGCCAGAATCCCGTGGTGCTGGTGTAAACATGATTGAAGAACCTTCGGTATTGAATGATTACACTGTTAGTCTTCGCTTGGATAGCCATAAACCAAGAAAAGCCTATTTAGCTCCAAGTCGTAGACAACTGGACTTTACAGTGGAGAAGGGGTATGCAACAGTTACAATCCCACATGTTGAAGGATGGTCGGTTGTAGTATTCGAAGAGTAATCAGTTAGGGAGTGATAAAATGGATTAAATATGACTACCTTAAATACTAAAATAAATTATATACATTAAGTAAAAGTATATACTTATTTAAATGCAATAGGAAAAATAATGGATATTCCAATTACTAATTAGGAGACTATAGTTATGGCTAATATTATAAACAGAAGATCATTCATGAAGACATTTATGGCTCTTGGAATTGGTTCAACTGTTAATTTACCTTCAAACTCTATGGAGCCGAAACAAGCGTCTGAACGTTCGTATCCTAATTATAGAAAGCCAGAACCTGGTGACATAACGATTGAGAATGGCAAGGTAAAAATAGTAATTACTTCAGATGGTTATGTGGAAAGTTTGCTTTTCAAACCCCTCAACGAAGAGTGTATACTAAATGGGAAAAATATTCCGTTAAGTTCAATAACTCAGGATAGACCTTATAATAATGAAATAAAGCTAGCTTATCCTAACAAAGAAACTACTTTTCGGGCCAATTCCGTTCAGAAGCAAGGAGATAAATTAATCGTAGGTTTTGAACTAATTCCATATGAAGCTGTCATTAGTTATAAAGTAACCTCACAATATATAAGATTTAGTTTAGAAGATTTTATTGTTGATGACAGTGATTACCGGATAGATATCTCAGAACCACCAGTTTTAGAAATGTGGTTTTTACAATTGCCACTTCGTACTCGAAATCATTTTGGAGACTTGTTGAACGTGATGTGGGATGAAAATTTAGCAATAAATGTACTAGGAACAGATCCATATGCTCGAATTGAATCTGAAAGCCGTGAAGGATATCACATCCTAAAAGCTGGAGTCGTAAGAGATATCAAAATGAGAGACGTAGGTGCTGCTTTAATAACTTGTTCAACTGATAAATTATTAGATAATATTGACCGAGTGGAAAATGATTATGATCTACCACATGGAGTAGAAAGTCGACGACGTAAAGAATATAATTACTCATATTATTGGACAGGCAACGTCAATCCCAATAATGTGGATGAACATATCAAATATGCCAAGGCAGCGGGCTTTCGTACCTTTTTGATATACTATACAGCTTTTACAGAAAGTAATGGTTATAGAGATATAGGGAATTATAACTGGAAAAAGCCTGAATTTAGAAATGGTATGGGTGATTTACGTGCCATGTTGAATAAAATTAAAAGAGCTGGTATGATTCCCGGGATTCATTTTCTTCATTCTCACATTGGTCGAGACAGTAAATATGTTACTCCTGTACCTGATCATCGATTAAATTTACGAAAAATATTCACTTTAGCAGCACCATTAGGAAAAAATGATACAACAGTGTATGTTGAACAGAATCCACGAAACATAACCATGGCCGATGGCCGCAGGGTTTTAATGATAGGAACTGAATTAATTTCATATAGTAATTTTACTACGGAGCCACCATTTAAATTTACTGGATGCACTCGGGGAATAGATCAAACAACAGTGAATTCGAAGCCAAAGGGATACATGTTTGGTTTACTGGATGTGAGTGAGTTTGGTGCAAGGAGTGTCTATATTAACCAGGATACAAGTCTTCAAGACGAAATTGCACAAAAATTAGCAGAAATATATCAGGCAGGGTTTCGATTTGTTTACTGGGATGGCTCAGAAGGAGTGAATCCACCTTTTTGGTTCAATGTTTCTGGAGCGCAATGGAAAGTATATAAACGCCTAAAGCCTGAACCACTATTTTCCGAAGGAGCAGCAAAAACGCATTTTAGTTGGCATATGTTAAGTCGTGGAAATGCTTTTGATGTGTTCAGGCCTGAATATTTAAAGGAAGCAGTCCGGAAATTTCCTGCTGATGAAGCACCAAAAATGAGGGATAACTTTACTCACATTAATTTCGGTTGGCTGGGATATTGGATACCAAGTAAAGATACAGTTGGCACACAACCAGATATGCTTGAATATGTAACCAGTAGAGCCGCGGCTTGGAATTGCCCAATTGCAATTCAAGCCAATCTTAAGCGATTTGCAGAACATCCAAGGACTTCTGATAATTTGGAGGTATTAAAACGGTGGGAGTATGTTAGAGCAAATAATTGGTTGACTGAAGAGCAGAAGGAGATGTTGCGAGATCTTGAACAAGAGCATATTTTGCTCCTAAATGAGCAGAAGAAGTTCGAATTAGTCCCATATGATCAAATACAGGGAGTTGCAAATGGAAGTAGAGAGGTACGGGTGTTTACTTTTAAACGAAACGATGATTTATATGCAGTTTACTGGCATATATCTGGCAGTAAAAAATTGGAACTACCTTTAAAATCTCAAAATATTACCTTGTTAGAAAGTCTTGGGAAAGAATCATCATCTCAGCCTGGGCCCAATGGCGATTCTATTATAATACCTTTGGATAAACGCCGATTTATTAAAACAGATAGCTTAACAATAGAAGCGTTAGTCAGTGCATTTAAAAGAGCTAAAATTCAAGGATGATTACCAAAAGTCAGTTATGTAATGGTAAACGGAGGATAAAAATTAGATAAAACTCATATATAGGTTGAATGGGTTAGATAATGAGATATCGTGGAAGTGGACTGGAAAATATAGTCAAAAGGAACTTTCATCCTGAAAGTAAGCTATAGTTTTCTTTAGATCCATATGAAGGCATCCAATATTATTTAACTTGCTAATTCCCTGGGGCTTGCCCCAGGATCACCTTCTATCTTTTGCCGTTTCTGGTAGGGAAGGGGATTAATGTTTGTGATACCCTGCGGCTTGCCGCAGGGAGGTTCATTTTCAAAGAAAAATATATATGTTTCGGCAATTTATAGGACTTCGTGTATAAAGATTATACATTTCTAAGGAATCTGTATTTACCTGTAATTGCCAATTTCATATTTATAGAGGAGTCTTAGGATAATTATAGACCTCGTATTTTGAAACAGTTAAGAGGTTGGTGTCGCTTTCTTAGATTAATTATTAGAGAAGGTATAAGAAAATCTAACGTTTAAGAATATTACTATTACATAGGATTCTTCAAATATTGGGATTTACGTTATATAACCTTTTTAAGGATTAAAGAAAAAGAATAAAATTAAAAGTAATATTAACAATAAGAGGTGGAAAATGGATAAGTTGTCTCGGCGAGAATTTATTCGATTAATGAGCGCTGGTGCAGCAGTTGCGACTTTTCCCTTTCAGTATTGTACAAAACATAGTAATCAAAATAATGAATATCTAAATATCACGACCAATCAAATTTCAGAGCACTTGAAAATAATACAAGCGGCGGTGAATGGGGTGCTAGTCGCCAGCAACGACAAGGTTATGGCAATATACGGCGATCCAAGGAAAAGTCCAGCCAAAGTCAATATGATTTTATTCACCCATTCCCGTCGAGACGTAGTTTGGGCTGGAAAACATTTAATTGATGATGATGTTGTAGTAGTAGTGCCACAAAAGGAGCTCAATTATTTTGAAGAAGTCGAAAAGTTTTGGGATAACTTTAATACAGATCGTTTCCATGATTACTCACAGCAAAGTACGAAAATAGTAGTAGATTCAATTAAGGCAAGTAGGTCTGTCAGGGGAGAGGATATTATTACGTGGGAAGATTTTCAATTTTCGGTGCTTGACACTCCTGGTTATACCAGGGGAAGTGTTACCTATTTCACAGTAATAGATAAGAACCGTATAGCTTTTACAGGGGACTTGATTTACGGGGACGGGAAATTAATGGATATCTATAGCCTTCAGGATGCGATTCCGGAAATCAATGTAGATGGATATCACGGGTACGCTACCAGAGCTGGACAGATCATAAAAAGTTTACGTTCAGTACTCGATAAGGATCCAGATATTCTCATCCCTTCTCGAGGCCCTATTATTAAGAACCCTGAAATCGCGATCAATAAATTAATTGAAAGGCTTCAGGGCATATATAGAAATTATCTTTCAATCACAGCATTACATTGGTATTTCGGAGATAAATATATTCGCACCTGTACCGATATGGTTTTAGGTGAAGATGAAGTAGTGAATACGATACCTACTTCGAATGTTCTCAATGATAATCCCCCTGATTGGATTGTTCCGATAAGCAATTCCAGACTCTTAAAATCTGAAAATGGCTCCGCTTTTTTAATTGATTGTGGCTCAACTAAGATTATAAATCAGGTTCAACAAATGTTAGATAACGGAGAAATCAGCAAGGTTGAAGGAATTTATATCACACATTATCATGATGATCATACAGATAAAGCACAATTGGGTTCCAACCAATTTGACTGTCCTGTTTATTCTTGTCAAGAAATAGAGGATATCCTAACAAATCCAATGGCTTATCGCATGCCAGCTATGACTTCGAATCCAATATATGACATTCAAAGTATGCCAGATGGTAGCACCATGAACTGGCATGAATTCCAGTTTACTTTTTATTATTATCCGGGACAGACAATCTATCATGGTGGTTTATTAGTCCAACGGAAAGAAAACGAAAAGTTTTTCTTTATTGGTGATTCTTTCTCGCCAACTGGAATTGACGATTACTGTCTCGAAAATCGTAATCTAATCCATATGAATAGCGGATATTTTTATTGTCTGAACATGCTGGAAAATATTAAATCTGATTATCTTCTTATAAATCAACATATAGTAGAAACTTTCCAATTTTCTAGCAGCCAGATAAAAACGTTAATAAAAAAATATCAAGAGAGGAAAGAGTTACTTTCCGATTTATTCCCATGGGATGATCCTAACTATGGAATTGATGAACGTTGGGCCCGGATATATCCGTATAGTATACAAACGAGGCCTGGAGCCGAGGTAGCGCTAAAAGTCCGGATATTTAACCATTCCAACCAAGCGCGTACTTTTACAGTGAGGCCGAATCCGCCATCTGGTTGGGAGAATGCTCATGTCGAGTCAAAGATTACCATTCCCGCGAGAGAAGAAAAAGAAGCTCGGCTGACCTTAAAGCCTACGACATCATTTTCCCCAGGGACTTACGTAATAACCGTTGATATCAAAACTGATGACTGGGAACTACGGGAATGGACTGAGGGATTGATTCAGGTGATCTGATTCTCCGCAGGTTATGTAAGTTTGTATGATTAATCAATTAACGAGCATAATTTATTTAAAATTATGTATTGGTCTTTTATTCTTCTAATCTAAGAATTATGTATGAAGCCCACCTTCAAAAAGGTAACATTAACATTAGTATATGTTGTTTTTGTTATATTGTCGAGTAAAATGGCTGTTGCGTACAGCTTTTCTAAACCAGTTAAACAAGATAGTAATGAGCGCATGCAGTGGTGGCACCAGGCCCATTTCGGCATGTTCATTCACTGGGGGGTGTATTCTTCGATTGGCAAAGGCGAATGGGTCATGCGAACGGCCAAGATCCCCCTGGAGGAATACGAACAGCTGCCCAAGACGTTCAATCCGACCCAGTTCGATGCCGCGAAATGGGTCTCCATGGCCAAACAGGCGGGACAAAAGTACCTGGTGGTGACCACCAAGCATCACGATGGATTTTGCATGTTCCATTCGGAATATACCGATTATGATATTGCCAGTACGCCCTTCAAGCGGGATGTGATTAAAGAACTGGCCGAAGAATGCCACCGCCAGGGAATCAAACTGGGTTTTTACTACTCGCTTCTGGATTGGCATCATCCGGATTATCTGCCTCGTTTG
>Ga0209918_1000547_pt1 | contig 24147 bp, 22 predicted proteins | sample SalPonD_shore_MG_FD_185712 | JGI IMG/M metagenome (GOLD analysis project Ga0209918, IMG submission 185712) | Salt pond soil microbial communities from South San Francisco under conditions of wetland restoration - Salt Pond MetaG... | ecosystem: Environmental > Aquatic > Marine > Intertidal zone...
GTGGCAGGAGACCTGGAGGGCGTGGAGCTCGGGGTAGCGGGCGGCCAGGATCCCCTGGATGAGGAGCTCCGAGAGCGGGCGGAGGAGGGAGAGCTGCTCCAGCGGCCACCCCTTCCTCCGGTAGAAGCGGGTGAGGGCGGCGTCGAACCAGATGCTCTGGTCGTAGAGCCCGTCGTAGTGGGGGATCCCGGCCCGGCGCGCCCGCCGGGACGTGTCGTACTCGTCCCCGACCAGGAGCCGGCCCGCGCCCCGGCGGCGCACGACCGGGAGCGCCCCGAACAGGAAGACGGCCACCGTCCACAGCCGGATCGGGTACTCGTCCGACCGGATCCGCGCGAAGTCGCCGCGCACCATGGGGAGGCGGCCCAGCATCCACGCGAACACGCGGTCCGAGGTGGTCCACACCCGGGCGGTGCGCCCCGGGCGGGTGGCGGCCAACCGGTGGTGGGCCCCCATGGCGGTGAACCAGTGGCGTCCCGACTCGTTCACGAACACGGCCAGCGGGTCGGCGCCCGCCTCCTCGAGGAGGCCTTGGGTGAGGAGGCTGTCCTTGCCGCCGCTGGCCAGGATGGCGTGGGAGGCGGGTGGGGCCTCGCGGGTCTCCGCGCCCCGGGCGCGCGGACGGCCTCCGCCGGCGGGAGCCGCGCCGTCGTCGCCCGCCGCCCGTCCCCACCCGTCGGCCGGCGCCGGCTCGTCGGTCCCGTCCGGAAAGACGAGCCGGGCCCGGAGGTACCGGTCCCGGCGGACGGCCGGGAGGTCGGCCGCGTCCCCGACCAGGAAGGGGTTCGGCTCCAGGAACTTCTTGACGTAGATCTCGCGCGCCGTGTTCTCGGCCATGGCGGCCAGGAAGGCCCGGTCGGCCGGGTCGAGGGGGCCGCGCAGGACGATCTCGTCGGCGAACAGGCCGTAGTTGAGCGCGAGCTGGGCGGCGGCGAGCGCGGCCAGGTTGCGGTCGGCCGGCGCCTCCGGGTCGAAGACGTCCTCCCCGTAGCGGTAGGCCAGCTCCGTGGTCTCCCGCCGGCCGCCGCGCACCGTCGTGTACGGGGCGACGAGCCTCCGCGGCTCGAGCCGCGGAGGCCCCACCTCGAGCCGGTCGAGGACGCCGAGGGGGGCGAGCGGGTCGCGGGGCGTCACGCCTCCGCGCCCGCGGCGGCCGCGTGGGCGTCGAGGCGCGGCTCGAGCGCCCGCACGAGCGGCTCCGCAGGGTCCAGGAGCACGTCCACGGCGGGAAGGCCGGTCTCCTCCTCGATGGCGCGGCAGGCGGCCGGGACCTCCTCGGGGCGCATGCCCTCGTGGTTCACCGTCACGGCCACGACCGGGACGCCCGAGAGGAGCTCGATGGCCTCGATCTGCCGCGGGAGCGGGTGGAGCGGGAAGCCGGGGAAGCCGTCGTACTCGGCGCGCCGCGGCGCGTGCTGGAGGATGACCGCGTGGGGCCTCCCCGCCGCCAGGAGCTCGAAGCCCCCGGGGTAGGCGGGGTTCATGAGGCTCCCCTGCCCCTCCAGGACGATCACGTCGGGCCGGGCCTCGCGCCACGCCCTCACCACCGCGTGCTCGACCTCGCCCGACACGAAGTCGTTCACCAGCGAGTCGAGCACGATTCCGTAGCGGGCGCCCTGCATCCAGGAGGTCTGCCCGGTGCCGATGAGCTCCGCCGTGCGTCCCGACGCGCGCAGCGCGTCGACCAGGAGCCAGGCGGTCGTCCGCTTGCCGACGGCCGAGTCGGTGCCGAGGACGGCCACCCGGAAGGAGCCCACCTCCTCGATCGCCCCCGAGAAGAAGTGGAGCTCGCTCCGGGGCGGGGGACGGCGGACGTCCCGGATGCGGGCCCCGTGCGCGTCCGCCGCGGCGGCCAGCTCGGGGTCCTCCGACAGGAAGTCGTGGAGCCCCGCGTCGACGTCCAGGCCGAGCTCCAGGGCGCGGAGGACCGCGTCCCGCCCCTCGGGAGGGAGGCGGCCGCCGTCCGGGGCGAGCCCGACGACCAGGTGGGTCGCCGGCCGGCCCGATCCGCGCGCCGCCTCGACCGCGGCGTCGACGTCGGCCACGATCGGGATCCCGCGGCGCCGGCCGTCCAGCTCCTCGCCCGCGTCCCGTCCCGCCAGCCGCGAGTCCACGACCGAGACGACGTCGTAGCGCGCCGTCCGGCGCACCAGCCCGTGCGCGGTCTTCCCGTAGGGCGTCCCGAACGCGCCCTCGCAGAAGACGATCGCGCGTCCCTCCGGCCAGGCGTCCCGCGCGGGCCGACCGGCCCCTGCGGGCGCGGCGTCGGCCTCCGGCGCCGGCTGTCCGGCCCTCCCGCCGCGGCTTCCGCGGTCGCTCACGCCCGCCTCCCGGTGAGGACGGCCACGTAGCGGTCGGCCGGCAGCGGCTCGCGTCGGTGCCGGTCGATGAGGACCGCGAGCCCCGCCGTGGAGGCGGGCAGGACCTGCAGCCCCTCGCGCTCCCGGAGGAGCTTCGCGTGCGCCAACATCTCGCGGTCGCTCGCGTCGCCGGCCCACCCGGACGTGGCGCGGATGGCCCGGAGGGCCGCGTCTCCGTCCGAGGAGTGCCAGTTGATGAGGGGCTCGCTCACCTCGGTCTCCTTCACGGCGGCCGGATCCAGGTCCGTGCACCGGGGCAGCTCCTTCAGGAACGAGCGCACGATGGGGTTCCTGCGGGAGGCCGAGCCGGCGACGATGCGGGGCATGCGCGAGGTCTTCCCCCGCCGGTACAGGCTGGCGAAGCCCCGGTGGACGCCCGCCAGGGTGGTGCCGTTCGAGACCGGGAGCGCCACCGCGGCGGGCGCGTCCCGGAGCTCGTCGTAGATCTCGCGGGCGATCTCTCCGTAGGCCCGGAGCTGGAGCGCCGTGTTCGCCCCGCCCGGGTTGGCGTCGTACAGCTCCTCGACCTCCGCCCGCTCGCTGGAGGTCCGGACCGAGGTCTCGTAGTCGCCCGGGACTCGCACGATCTCGGCGCCGTACCCTCCGATCTCCTCCAGGCGCCGCGTGCGGTAGCCCTCGGGGATGTAGACCAGGCAGCGGAGGCCCGCCAGCGAGCAGGCCAGCGCCACGGCCGCCCCGTAGTTCCCGCACGAGGCCACCGTGACCGCCCCGTAGCCCCGGCGCAGGGCGTCCTCGACCTGCGCGAAGGCGATGCGGTCCTTCTGCGTCCCGGTCGGGTTCCCGCCCTCGAACTTGAGGTAGATCTGCCGGAGCCCGAACTCCCGCTCCAGGTTCCGCGCCCGAACGAACGCGGTGTCGCCCACTTCGGCGTCGGCGATGTCGCCGAACGCCTCGAGGCGGACGCCGATGGGGAGGGCGGCGTCGGCGGCGCGGGCCCGCAGCTCGCCGGGCTCGGAGGCCAGGGACTCGGGGTCGGGGACGGCCCCGTCCAGGAGATCGAGGGGAGTCTCCGCGGGAAGGCCGTTCGGGTCCTCGGCTCGGGCCGCGGAGGCCGCGCCGGGCCCGCGCGCCGGGGGCCCGGCCGGATCGGCTCCCGGGAGATCCGCCCCGGCGGCCGTCACCCCTCGTCCTCCCCCGACCGCCGGTCCAGGTCGAGCGCCGCCGAGTTCACGCAGTAGCGCAGGCCGGTGGGCGCCGGCCCGTCCGAGAAGACGTGGCCGAGGTGCGCCTCGCAGCGGGCGCAGCGCACCTCCGTGCGCCGCATGCCGTGGCTGCGGTCCTCCGTCTCGGTCACGGCCTCCTCGTCGACCGGGGCGGTGAAGCTGGGCCACCCCGAGCCCGAGTGGAACTTGGTCCCGGAGCGGAAGAGCTCCGCCCCGCAGCACACGCACCGGTACGTCCCGGCCGCCTCCTCGTCCCAGTACTCTCCGGTGAAGGGGCGCTCGGTGCCGCCCTCCCGGGTGATCCGGTACTGCTCGGGCGTCAGCCGCTCCCGCCACTCCTCCTCGGACGACGGGATGCGCTCGCGGGTGTCGGGTTCGCTCATCTCCACCCCCTCGGGGCCGCCGGGCGTCCGCCTCAGTGCGAGGGGCGCCCCAGCTCCTCCAGGTACAGGGTCTCCGGCCGGTCGTCGAGCCCCCCGGCCTTCCAGGTCTCGCGCGCCTCCTCGGACTCCAGGTAGGTCCTGGCCCGGTCCAGGTCCTCCCAGGCCAGGAAGACCACGACCACGTCCGGGTCGTCGGCGGTGCGGAACAGGTGGCCGCCGCGCGAGCCCGCCTCCTCGCGGGCCTCGGCCTGCTCCTCGAAGGCCCGCCGCCAGCGGGGATACTCCTCGACGCGCGCTCTCACCAGGGTGTATGGCATCGGGCGATGACTCCTCGGGCTGCTCGCGGGGGTTTCCGGCCTCCGTGGCGCCCGCCCCGCGGCCCTGCGCCTCCGGGGCACGACGCTTTCCTCCCTGTCTCGCAGGTCCCGTTCCTCGGGCGCCCTTTCCGGGATCGGGGAGGCTCCTTACCTTCCGCGCCGTCCCCGCCCCTGCCGCCACGACCGTCGGGATCGAAGGCTCCGAAGGTCCCGCCGGCGCCATCCGGAGAGCACGAAGAGAGAGACATGAAGGTTCGGCCCACACACGGCCTCGCCGCGCTCGTGGCGATCGCCCTCGCCGCCATCCCGAGACCCGCCGCGGCCCAGTCCACGGGGATCTCCGCGTCGGGGATCCCGAAGTCGCTCGAGCTCCTGGCCACCGAGAACGCCCGCCGCTACCTGCGGCCGGTCACGGTCGGTCTGGGATCGGCCCTGAACAGCCGCTGGTTCCGCTCGGCGCGCGTCCACGCCCCCATACAGTTCGACGTGGGCATCGTGGTCATGGGGAGCCTGGTGCCCTCCGGGGACGACGCCTTCCAGCCGATCCTCCCCGACTCGCTGGTGTACGGCGGACAGGTGTACCGCCAGCCCTTCGGGAGCGGCGCCGGCCTCTCGACGCCGACGGCCACGGGACAGGGCGCGGGCGTCCGGGTCGAGCCCCAGGGTGACTTCCGCCAGGCGCTCCTCACGTCCGGCGTCGACCCGGCCTCCGAGTCCCTGGCGTTCCCGGACGGCTACGACGTGCCCGCCGTCCCGATGGCGCTCTTCCAGCTCCGGGTCGGGCTCCCGTTCGCCTCCGAGGTGACGCTGCGCGGCCTGCCGAGCATCGAGATGGACCGGGACATCGGCCACGTGAAGGCGTTCGGCCTGGGCCTGCGCCACGAGTTCAGCCACTGGCTCCCCGAGGCCTTCCCGCTCGACCTGGCCGTGGAGGGGGGGATCCAGACCGTGGACGTCGAGGACTACTTCTCCGCCACCGCCCGCAACGCATCCCTGATCGCGAGCCGCCAGTTCTCCGTCCTCACGCTGTTCGCGGCCGGGGCCGTGGAGAACGCCGACGTCTCGATCGACTACACGGTGAACAACCCGAACCTCCCGGAGAACCAGACGACGCTCACCGTGGACGACCGGGTCGACACGCGCGGCCGCTTCACGGCGGGCTTCGGCCTGGACCTCTTCATCCTGAAGCTCACGGCCGCCTATTCGTCGGCCGCCTACGACGTGGTAAGCGCCGGGATCAGCTTCGGGTTCTGAGGCGCGGGAGGGCGGGGGGCATGGAGACCCTCTTCAACTGGAGTTCAAGAGGGTTTCCGGGCGTGGATCCGCTCCGCCTCACCTCCACGGCAGCCGGCTGAGGAGGCGCGAGGCCACCCCGGGGCTCCGCCGGACCATGAGCACCGGCGTCCGGGTCTCTCCCGCCACCGAGTAGGGGATCGCGCCCACGGCCAGCTGGTGGAGCTTCCCCTCGCGCGTCGCCCCGAGCACGACCAGGTCGTGTCGCGAGCTCTCCTCCACGAGAACGGCGGCCACGTCGTCCCCCTCCAGGAGGAGCGGCTCGCCCGCGGTGTCCTCCAGTCGCCCGGCCACCCGGTCCAGGAGGGCGCGGGCAAGTCGGCGCTCCTCCTCCGACGCGTCCGGTGGCACGACGGTCACCGGCACGACGAGGCTGCCCGAGCTCCGGGCCAGCCGCACGGCGGTCTCGCGGGCCAGCTCCGCGTGCGGGCCGCCCGCGGTCGGGAGAAGGATGCTCTCGGCCGCGGCCACCCGCCCCTCGCCGCCGGTCTCCACGAACACGTCGCACGGGGCATCGGCCAGGATCCGGTCCACCGTGGAGCCGAAGAACAGCTCCTGGCCCCGGGGCATGCGGCCATCCCAGCCCAGGAGCACGGCCTCGGGCTCGTGCTGCACGATCGTGTTCAGGATCGCGTCGGGTGCCCGGTGGGCGATGCGGATGATCCCGTCCGCGTCGACCCCGGCCCCGTCGGCCAGGTCCAGGGCGCGCCGCAGGACCTCCCGGTTCCTCTCGCCCTGTCGGCGGCCCTCCGAGGGCGGCGTCTGGTCTGGGACGAGGACCGCGCTCATGACCAGGAGCTCGCCGCCCGTGTCGCCCACCAGGGCCGTGGCCGTCCCCATGAGCCAGTCCGCGTGCTCGGGGTTCCCGAGGGCGACCATGAGCCGGTGGCCGCGCCGCGCCGCCCGGTACTCGGCCACCGCCGTCGGCGTCTCCGCCTCGAGCTCCTCCACGCTCCGGGGGAGCGACTTCCAGGCGAACCAGAAGATGACGCCGACGCCCAGGGCCAGGAAGCCGAGGGCCAGGCTCACCTTCTCCACGTTGATCAGGAGGAGGAGGTTGGCGACGACCGCCACGAACGGGACCCACGGCACCAGCGGGACCCGGAAGGGCCGCTCCAGATCGGGCGCGTCCCTCCTCGACCGGACCACGGCCAGGTTCACGAAGATGAGACCCGAGAGGAGCATGAAGTCGGCGAAGTGGGCGACCGCCTCGATCCCGAGCTCGATGAGCGAGCCGTGCCCCGTCGAGCGCGAGCCGGGGATCTCCCCGAAGAACACCGTGAACACGAGGATGAAGGCCAGGATGAGCCCCCCCGTGAGCAGCACGGCCCGGTGCGGCGTGCGGAACCGGGGATGGACGGCCTCGATCGAGGCGGGGAGGTGGCGCCGCCGCGCCATGGCCAGCTTCACCCTCGAACCGGCCATGATCGTGGCGTTGGCCGCCGAGACCATGGAGAGGAGCGCGCCCACGATGACCACGTAGAAGCCCACGTCGCCCAGGTAGTACTGGGCGGCCCGGCCCATGGAGACTTCTCCGTTCTCGGCCACGAACCGGCGGGCCACCTCGGCACTCCCCAGGCCCGCCTTCGAGGCCAGGAACTCCAGGAAGGCCCCGTCGTGGACGGCCACCACGATGACCAGGACGACGAGCACGTAGATGACGGTGACCGCGCCCATGCTGATGAAGATGGCGCGCGGGATCGTGACGCCCGGGTCCTGGATCTCCTCGGCGTTCGTCGCGATCGCCTCGAAGCCGAAGAAGGTGATGAAGACGAGCGCGCTGGTGAGGCCGAGCTGCGGGAGGTCGTGCATGTTGGTGCGCAGCGACGTCATCACGACCTGACCGTCGAAGGCCCGCAGGCCCCCGTACAGGAACACCCCGATGAGGAGGACCTTGAGGCTGGTGACCAGGACCTGGAACAGGCCGGTCTCCTTCGTGCCCTTCACGTTCACCGCTACGAGGAGCGCCAGGAGGACCAGGCCCGAGACCCAGTAGGGGATCACCTGCGGGAGGTCCAGGGCCGGATAGAGGAACCGGTAGAACCAGTCCGAGAAGCTGGCCAGGTAAAAGGCGGCGCTGGCCGGGTAGCCCAGGATCATGGCCCAGCCCACCAGGTACGTGAGGTCCGAGTCGAACACGTTGGCCACGTACATGTAGCCGCCGCCGCTCTCGGGGTATATGGCGGCGAACTCGGCGTACGCGGCGGCGGTGAACCCGGCCACGACGGCCGCGATCAGGAACGCCACCACGGCCGCGGCGCCCACGTTGGAGACGGCCAGCCCCGACAGGACGAAGATCCCGGCGGCGATCATCGTCCCCACGCCGAGGGCGATGGCGCCGCCGAGGCCGAGCTCGCGGTCCAGCTCCTCCGTGACCCGCGCGGTCTCGGTGCCGGGCCGGTGTTGCGCGCTCACCGACGTCGGCGCATGTGTGCGCAGGATGCGGGTCGTCCTGAGTCGGGGGGGTGGGCGGACAAGGGGACCTCCTCGCGGGGGATGGGGCGAGCGCCTCCGGCAGGCTAGGTCCGCGGCCGGCCGGAGACAAGTGCGGGAGCACCGGAGGAGGAGCGCGACTCGATGCGACGCGACGTCACGCAGAGGGTGTTCGCCCTGCTCGTCCTCGTGGGCCTCATGTGGGTGGTCCGGAGCTACGAGGCCGTGGCGGGAGGCGGGCCGGGGGGCACGGCGCTGGCCCTGGGCTTCCTGCTCCTGGCCGCCTTCCTGGGCGGCCAGGTGGCGTCCCTGGCGGGCCTCTCCCGGATCACCGGCTACATCCTGGTCGGGCTCGTCGTCGGACCGGGCGCCCTGGGCCTCCTGCACCACGCGGACCTCGAGCGGCTCCGTCTCCTGGACGAGGTGGCCATCGCGCTCATCGCCCTGACCGCCGGGGGCGAGCTCAGCCTGGAGCGGCTGCGAGGGATGGGCCGCACACTGGCTTCGATCACGCTGCTGGGCACGCTCGTCCTGTTCGTGCTCGTGGCGGGCGCGGTGCTCCTCCTCTCCTCGTGGCTCCCGTTCACGGCCGGCCGGCCGCTCCCCCTGGTCCTCACGGTGGCCGTCGTGTTCGGCTCGGTCGCCATCGCGAGCAGCCCGTCGGTGGCCATCGCGGTGATCACGGACACCCGCTCGCAGGGGCCCGTGACCTCCACGGTGCTCGGGGTCACCGTCCTCAAGGACGTCCTGGTCATCGTGGCCTTCGCCGCGGCCCTGTCGGTGGCGTACGGGGTCCTGGAGCCGGCGGCGGCCGGCGGCGGGGGCGGGCTCGGCGTGGGGCTGGCGCTCGAGATCGGCGGCTCGCTGGTCGTGGGCGGGCTCCTGGGGCTGGGGATCGCCGCGTACCTCAGGTACGTGGGCCGGCAGATGGCGCTCTTCGCCCTCGGCGTCGCGTGGCTGGCCGCCGAGCTGGCCGCGGTCCTCCACCTGGAGGTCCTCCTGCTGGCCCTCACGGCGGGCTTCACGCTCGAGAACCTCCTCCCGGTGGCGGGCCACCGGTTCGTGGAGTCGCTCGAGGCGGCGTCCCTCCCTCTCTACGCCCTGTTCTTCAGCCTGGCCGGCGCCCACGTGGAGCTGGGGGCCCTGGCCGACCTGTGGACGTGGGCCCTCCTCCTCATCGCCGTCCGCGGCTTCGGGCTGTGGGCCGGGACGGGCCTGGGCGCGAGGGTGGCCGGGGCGGCCGAGTCCATTGGCCGGTGGGCGTGGCTGGGCTACATCTCCCAGGCGGGGGTCGCGCTGGGGATGGTCACGATCCTGGCCCGCTCGTTCCCGACGTGGGGCGAGGAGCTGAGGACCCTGTTCGTGGCGATGGTGGCCGTCCACGAGGTGGTCGGGCCGGTGGCCCTGCAGTGGGCGCTCGAGCGGAGCGGCGAGGCCGGACGCGACGAGGAGGAGGCCGAGCCGGCCTAGTGAGCGGGCTCCTCCCCCTCCTCCTCGTGCGAGCCCGCGTGGCGGCGCTCCTCGCGGAAGCGCTCGCGCTGGCGGAGGACCGCGCGGTCGCACATCCAGGTGACGGCGTAGAGGGCGAGCAGGAACACGCCCGAGCCCACCCACGTCAGGATGCCACCGTCCCCCAGGTAGATGACGGCCAGGCTGGCCACGGCCACGGCGAAGCCGGCGGCCAGGGGCACGACGTGGACCGTGGTCTCGAGACGGTGCTCGCCCCACTCCTCCTCGGGGAGGAGGACCCCCTGGTCCCGGAGATCGTCGATGCTCACGCCGGCCTCCTCACGTGATGCCGGTGCCGGAGGTGTCCCGGAAGAAGTCGATCGTGTCCAGGATCTTGGACTGGATCGCGCTCCGCCGGTGCTTCACGAGCAGGAGCCGGCCCGGGATGCCCCTGGCGATCTTCTCGGGGATGGTCCCGGCCACGAGCTTCCGGAAGAAGCCCTCGCGCGCGCTCCCCAGGATCGTCAGGTCGTAGTCGGCGGCCCGGTCCACGATCGTGCCGACCACGTCCCCGGACTCGGCGACGTCGATCATCCGGCGCGCCTCGCCCGACTCCTCCGGTCCCACCTCGAGGTCGGCCAGGCCCTCGTACAGCTCCTCCATCCGCGCCGAGCGCTCCTGGTCCGAGAGTCCCGGCCGGAGGATGTGGAGGAGGTCGACGCTCGAGCCCTGCTCCTCGGCGAACAGGTCCGCCAGCTCGAGCATGAGGTGGGACTGCTGGGGGTCGGCCATCGGGACGAGCACCCGGGCGATCGGCTGGAGGTCGTCGGCACGCAGGACGCTCACGTGGCAGTCGGCGTGGCGGAAGACGAGGTCGATGTTGTGCCCGATGGTCGTCCGCGGGTCCCGCCGCCGGCCGCGCCAGCCCATGACCACGAAGTCGATGTCGCCGTCCTCGACCTCGTGGATGATCGCCTGCGCGGGGCTGTGCGCGATCCGGACGATCGCGCTCGAGGGGACGTCGCGCTCGGCCACCATCTCCGAGGCCCGGTCCAGGACCTCCTCCCGGGCCTTCGAGACGTACCGCCGGCCCACCCGGAGCGGGGTCTGCTCCGGGACCGTGATCACGTGCAGGAGGACCACCTCGCCGTCCTGCGAGCGGGCGATCGTGGCGGCCAGGTCGATGAGGGCACGGGCGTGCTCGGGGTTGGCCACGGGCACCAGCACCCGGTAGCGCTCCTCCCCGACCACGCTCGGCGCCTCCTCCCGGAGCACGACGGGCGTGACGCGCTTTTCGCGCTCCCGCTTCCGGGCGTAGCCGTAGTAGATGCCCAGCCCGACCGCGATCCAGCCGACCACGAAGAACCACGCGGTGGGCGAGAAGCGGAACATGTAGGCCGCGATCCCGAGCATGAGCACGATGGCCACGACCGGGAGGACGGGGAAGAAGGGGATGAGGAATCCGTAGTCCAGCTTGTCCCCGTACTTCCGGCGGATCGTGATGATGGCCACGTTCACCTGCAGGAAGAGCAGGAGGAACATGACGTCGGTGGCCGCGGCCACGTCCTCGATCGGGATGGCCACCGCCATGAGCAGGATCAGCCCGCCGCTGGCCAGGAGCGCCAGGTAGGGCGTGCGCGTCCCCTGGTGGACCTTCGAGAAGAAGTCGGGGAGGTTCCGGTCCCTCCCCATCGCGAAGGAGACGCGCGTGGAGCTGAACGTGGTGGCGTTCAGCGCCGACATGGTCGAGAGGATGCCGCCGACCAGGAGGAGGGTCGTCCCGAGCGGCATGAACTGGCGGGCCGCCTCGGCAAGCCCCAGCTCCTTGTGCTCGCCCAGCCACTGCCAGCTGGCCATGGCCGAGCCGGTGTGGGTGGCCCCGACGGCGGTCACGCCGACCAGCAGGTAGACGGGGATCACGATGGCCAGCGACCAGAACACCGCGCGGGGGATGTTGCGCTTGGGGTTCTTCACCTCCTCGCCGGCCTGCGCGATGATCTCGTAGCCCTCGAAGGCCACGTAGGTGAGCCCCATGGCCTCGATCACGCCGCCCAGGCCCCGCGGGGTGAAGGGGGTGAACTTGTCCCAGGAGGCGGGCTCGTGGAACATGGCCCACAGCCCGCTCCCGATGAAGAGCATCAGGATGAGGACCTTGGCCACCGTCACGATGTTGCCGGCGAGCCCGGTCTCGGAGACGCCCTTGAAGTTGATCGCGATGAACATGAGCGCGATCACCACGGCGAAGGGCTTCTGGAGCTGGCCTCCCGTGAGGCCGAAGAGGGTGACCCCGAACTCCCTGAACACGAGCCCGAGGTAGGAGCCGAAGCCGAGGGCGTAGAGGCTCCCCGCCACGGCGTGAGCGAACCAGCTCATCCAGCCGGCCAGGAAGGCGTTGGGGCCGGGCAGGCCCTCCTTGACCCACAGGTAGCCGCCTCCGGCCTCGGGGATGGCCGAGCCGAGCTCGGCGTAGGCCAGGGCCGTGAGCAGGGTCACGACGCCGTTGGCCGCGAAGGCCAGGATGAGGCCCGGGCCCGCGGTCCCTGCGGCGATGCCGGTCAGCACGAAGATGCCGGCGCCGATCATGGCCCCCACCCCCACCATGGTGATGGTGAAGAGGCCCAGGTCCCGGCTCAGCTCCGTTCTCGGCTGGTCAGCCATGTCTCACGCGCTCGAGGATCGGCTCGTGGTCGGGTCGGTCCGCGCGGATCGCTCGCGATCGGTGCGGCTCCGGTCGTGTCGCTCCGGGGCACGCCCGCCTCGGTCCGGGGCAAACGAGACCGGGGGCCGTCCTCGAAGGACGGTCCCCCGGTGAAAGGGGTGCGGCCGCGTGACCGCGACCGCACCTGATCTCGTCCGGCCGCGCCGTCAGCTCTGGCTGGTGCGGAGGCCGACCTCGCCGTTCGAGGACACGTTGAAGTGGATCCACATGCCCGTGGTGGCGTGGGCCGGGACGTGGCACAGCACGGTGTACTTGCCGGCCTCGCTGGCCGTGAACGTGACGGTGTCGGACTTGCCGGGCTGGGTGGCGGTGTTCATCTGCATCGAGCCCGGCGTCTCCGCGCCATCGAAGGCCAGGTTCGCCTCGCTGAACGTGGCCGGGAACGGCGGCGTGTCCTCGCTGATGGCCAGGCTGTGGGGGTTCGCCTGGTCCTTGTTGTGGAAGTTGATCGTCACCTTGTAGCCCTCGGGGACGACGATCGCGGCATCACCGTTGTAGTAGCCGTTGTAGTTCCAGCCGTTGTTGTTCTGGCTCTCGCCGGCGGTGATGTCCATCGTCACCGTCTTGGCGTTCTTGTCGACCTTCATCCAGCTGGGGACGGTGAGCTCGCCGGTCGGCGCCTGCTGACCGCCGCCCTGGCCCGCCGCCGCGCTCCCGCTCGGAGCCGCCGCCTGCTCCTGCTGGCTTCCGGACGCCGCCTGCTGGCCGCCCTGTCCGCCGCCTCCACAGGCTGCCGCGGCGAACGTGAACAGGACCGCCGTACCTGTCGCGAGGATCTTCCTCATAGTCTCCGTCCTTCTTCGTGCGTGCGTGATTTACGTCCCGAACATCCATCGTCATCGCCCGGCGGCAGCAGAACTCGCTCGCCGCGCTCCTGCCGCGGGGCCTTCCGCCTTCAAGATGCGTACCGGGCGCCGAAGGTAACGCGGGCCCGTCCTGCGCCGCCTTCCAGGGCTTCTTCTGGATCACCTTGCCGGCCCGAGAAAGCACGTACCACAGGCCGCCGTTGAGCTTCAGCGCCTGCCCTGTGGCCTGTCCGGCGCCGGTGTCGGCCGTGTACGTATACAGAGGCCAGCCGTCGTAGGTGGCCGCCCGATTCGAGACCGCGCCCGACGTCTCCCGGGTCCGGCTCCCGCCTCCGGGGCCGGACGCGCAGGGTGCAGAGGCGTCAAGATGCGTTCCTTTCGGTGACCCTACCGACCACGTCTCGAAGGTCCCCGGCCCGGCGGCCCCGAGGGCCCGCCCGTGGAGCCGTCCTCCGATCCGTGCGTCGCCCAGGATCTGCCAGAAGCGGGCTTCCGGCCCCGAGCCTCCGGCGCCGCGCGGCGTGCTCCTGGCCGACCGGACGCGGACCGTGAGAACGAGGGAGTCTCCGCGGCCGCTTCGCGCCAGGAGGCGGAGGGCCGTGGGACGGCAGTCCGCGCCTCCGCGGCCCCACGACACGGCCAGGGAGTCGATGGGGAGGAGCCCCCGGAAGCCGCCGCGGTCGACCAGGTAGAGGAAGCGGCGCCCCCCGGAGCCGCCCGGCCCGCGCACGCCGCCGTACAGGACGCCCAGGGAGTCCATGTCGGCGTGTCCCCAGTCCCAGGTGACGTCTCGCCACACGCCCCAGTTGTGGTCGTGGTAGGCCGGCGCGCCGCGGGCCTCCAGGCAGCGGCTCCCGGCGCAGGCCCGCCCCCGGGCCCGGCCCAGGAGGACCGGGGCCACGTACCCGGACACGAAGTCCCCCGAGGAGACGTCGAGGGGCGGGAGGTAGCTCCGGCTCCCCGGGTCGAGCAGGAGGCGGATCCGGAGGGGGGCGTGCCCCGTGGCGTCCGGGCCGCCTCCGGGCGTCGCGCTCCCCTCCCCGCCCGCGGCCCCCGCCGGGAGGTCCACGGAGACCCGGTAACGTCCCGCCGAGTCCAGCGTCACGCTCCCGGCCCCTCCGATCCGGAGGTCCGGCCGATCCGTGGAGAACGACACGTCGCGCGCCGGGAGGTCGGCGGTCCAGCTCGTGGCCCGGCTCCCCTCCTGCCACGTGGCCATGACCCGCCCGCCCCACCGGCCCTCGGGGACCCGGCCCGCGACCATGAAGGTCAGGTAGAGCACGGCGTCCCGGTCCGGGAAGAGGACGTTCACGTAGTGCCACTCCGCCCAGGTCGAGTCGCTCCGGGCGGCCGGGGGCGGCACGTGGAAGCCGTCGATGCCGGCGTACAGGGCCGAGTCCCCCGGGGAGGTCCACCGCCGGTCGGCGGGGAGGTCGCTCCACCGCCCGCCGACCAGGCGGGGCGCCGCCCCCAGCGCGTCGCTCCGGCTCGGGATCTCCCCGCCCGCCGACGCCGCCACCTCCCGCCCCCCGACGTCCAGGTAGACCAGCCGGTCGTCGATCCACGGGGCGGCCGCGGCGACCGACCCCGAGAGGCGCGGCCCGGCCAGGACCTGGCGGTAGAGGAAGGGCGCCTGCTCGAGCGCCAGGCCCAGCGAGGAGGTCCCCGACGTGCGGAGCGTCTCGAGGTCCACGTCGGCGGGCACGACCGTGAGGTCGCCTCCCCCCACCAGCTCCCGGTCCCGCGAGCTCTCGACGAGCGCGGTCCCGATCGAGAGGAGCGCGATCGTCACCCCGACCCCGAGGCCGTAGCCCAGGAGGAGGAGCGCGCTCCGCCCGGGCCTCCGGCCGAGCGACCTGCGGACCAGGCGCGGGATCACGGCCGCACGGCGGCGCGGGGCGAGGGAGTGCGGGGCGCGCGGGTCGGCGCCCCGGAGGCCGGCGGGCCGCTCACGGCCGCACCAGGGCGCCATCGCGGAGCTCGAGCCGGCGGCCGGCCCCCCCGGCCAGCTCGAGGTCGTGGGTGGCCACCACCAGGGTCTGCCCGCCCGCGGACAGCTCCCGGAACAGGGTCAGGATGTCCCGCGACGTGGCCCGGTCGAGCTCGCCGGTCGGCTCGTCGGCCAGGACCAGGTCCGGCCGGTTGGCCAGGGCCCGGGCGATGGCCACCCGCTGGCGCTGGCCGCCCGAGAGCTCGGCCGGACGGTGCCGCAGGCGGTCGGCGAGGCCCACCCGCTCCAGGAGCGCCCCGGCGCGCTCGCGGCGCTCGCCCCGGGGGACGCCGGCCTCGGACATCGGGAGCTCCACGTTCTCCCTGGCGTCCAGCATCGGGAGGAGGTGGAAGCGCTGGAAGACGAGGCCGACGTGCAGGAGCCGGAAGCGGGCCCTCTTCCGCTCGGACAGCGTGGCCGGGTCGGTCCCGCCCAGGAGCACCCGGCCGGAGGTCGGCGTGTCCACGGCGCCCAGGAGGTGGAGGAGCGTGGACTTCCCCGAGCCGCTCGGACCCGTCACCGCCAGGAACTCCGAGCGGCGCACGGCCAGCGAGACGTCCCGCACGGCCTCGATGAGCGCGCCCTCGAGCCGGTAGCTCCGGCCCAGCGCCTCGGCGACGACGACGGGGCGCTCGGCCTCCGGGCCGCTCCGGAGCGCCGCCGCTCGGTCGTCGCCGCCCCGAGCCGGCCCGTCGCCGGCCGTCCCCCCGCTCACGGCTCCTCCCGGTGGAGGGCGAGGGCGATGCTCCCCGAGGCGGCCCGCCACGCGGGGACCACAGCGGCCAGGGTCCCGGCCAGGAGGAGGGCCCCGTAGCCGACCAGGAGGGGGCCGGGCCGGAGCACGAAGAAGCGGACGGCGCTCGGGAGGCCCGGGAAGCCGGCCAGGATCGACTCCAGCCGGCCCGCCACCACCAGCCCCAGGCCGAGCCCGAGGACGCCGGCCGCGGCGGTGAGGACGAGGCTCTCGGCGGCGAGGGCCGCGACCAGGCTCCGGCGCGAGATCCCGACCGCCCGGAGCGCCGCCACGATCCCCGCGCGCTCGCCGATCGAGACCGCCATGATCGTCCCGACCAGGAGGGCGGCCACGAACAGGCTCACGGTGCCCAGGATGACGGCCAGCTGGCGGAAGTAGGAGAGCCGGCGTCCGGCGCGCTCGACGAGCTCGGAGGCGGAGGCCACGGCGACGCCCGGGAAGTCGCGGGAGAGGGCGCGGGCCACCGCGTCGGCGTCCCGGCCCGGGGCGGCCCGCACCATGAGGAAGGAGGCCCGGTCGGGCCGGCCCGAGAGCCCCCGCAGGTCCGCGATCGAGACCGCCACCGAGCGCTCCTCCCGCGAGGCGTAGACGAAGTCGGCGGTCCCGGACACCCGGAAGGTCCGCCGCCCGGCCGCGGCCGTCCCCAGGGCCGCCGGCGCGACGAGGACCAGGCTGTCGCCCGGCGCCAGGTCCCCGTCCCGGGCCAGGCCGGGGCCCACCACCGCCTCGCCGGAAGCGGGCTCCCGGCCCCCGGTGAGCCGGTAGACGCCCTGCTCGTCCGGATCCACGCCGAGCGCCAGGGCGGACGTCCCCGCCGCCGTGAGCCGCACCGCCAGCACGGGCGCCACGCCCGCCACGCCCGGATCGGCGGCCATCGCCCGCCGGAGCGAGTCCGCGCCCTCGAGCGTCGCGTCCGTGTCGAGCGGGAGCGTGCCGCGGGGCGTTACGCGTATTGCGTAACCCTTGCCGAGCAGGAGCTCCCGGAAGCTGGTCGTGATCCCTCCTCCCAGCATCAGCATGTCGACGAGCATGGCGGCCGAAACCGCCACGCCGAGCACGGCCAGGCCGGTGCGGAGCGGGTGGCGGAGGAGCTCGCGGACGGAGGCTCGGAACAGCATCGCTCAGCGCCCCACCTCGAGGAGGGGATCCCTGGAGAGGAGGTGGAGGGCCGCCGCCGCGCCGGCCGCCAGGCCGAGCCCCACCGCCAGGACGAGGGCCTGCTCGACCGTCCCGGGCGTGACGAGCGAGAAGGTGAGCCCGGTGCCGTACACGCCCCGGTAGTAGCGGTTGATGACGGCCGACGCGGCCTTCCCGATCCCCACGCCGAGCGCCCCGCCCACCACCGAGACGAGGGCCGCCTCGGCCAGGATCCAGGCGAACAGGGTCCTCCTGGACACGCCGATGAGCCGGAGCGCGGCCACCGGGCCCCGGCGCTCCTGGACCTTGAGGACCATGATGCACGCCAGGAACACGGCGCCCGCCACGAGCGTGATGAGGGCGATGGCGCGGTGGAAGCGGCGGACGACCTCGAAGGTCGTCGACGAGCGCCGCGCGACCTCGGCCGTGGGGAGGACGCGCGCGCCGGGAAGATAGCCGGCCAGCCGCTCCGCCGCGGCGGCCGTGTCCGCCCCGGATCGGAGGCGGACCGAGAAGCGGTCGACCTCGTCCGGCCGGCCCGTGAAGGCGGCGAGCTGCGGGAGGTGGAAGAGGATCCTGGGCCGGTCACGGGTGAGCGTGGCCGGGTCGGCCCGCGGCTCGAAGATGCCGGCCACCCGCGCCGCGCACGCAGAAGCCCCCGTCCGCGGGCGAATCGCGAGGGTGTCGCCCGGCCCGAGGCCGCGCTCCGAAGCGAAGCCTCGCTCGACCAGGACCTCGAGCCCCGGAGGGCAAGGGGTCCCCGCCCGTGGCCCCGCGGCGCCATCCTGCGCGAGCCCCTGCTGCGGGGTCCCGGCCGGGCGGCCGGGACCGGAGAGGGCGAGGGCGGGTAGGAGCAGCCAGAAAGCCAGGGAGTCCATGGGAGCGGGAAACTGGAGACCCTCCCGATCCCGGGGCAACTGGAGCCCGCCGGAGGCGCCGAGCTTGCCAGACGGTCCAGCCCGCCCCAACGTGTCGGGCGTCGGCAAGGACCCGGCCCGGCACCGCCGGTCGCCCGGATCTTGCACGAATCACCGGTCGCGCCCCTCCTGGTTCCTTCGGGAGCGGTGCTCCGCGGACGGTCGTTCGTCCTCCGGCTCTCAGCCCGAAGCTCGCCGGATCGCGCCGCCGGACCACCGTGCTCCGGCACCCGTCCCGGTCCCCCTGTGGGATCGGGCTCCGGCTTCGGCCGCCCGACGACGGGGCCGCAGGCATTGGAGTTACCTTCATCGGAGTAGACACAACGTGACACAGGTCGCGACGGAGACGTCGCTGGGCGTGCTCGAGCTCCTCGGCAGCGGATCGGGATTCATCCGCCGCCGGGAGGCCGGGTACCTGCCCTCCGACGACGACATTTACGTCAGCCAGAAGCTCATCAGGAAGTACGACCTCAGGACCGGGGACGAGCTCTCCGGCGAGGTGGGCCAGCCCCCCGGACGGGACAAGAGCCCTCCCCTCCGAAGGCTCGTCGCCGTGAACGGCCAGCCGCCCGAGAACCTGGGCCGCCGCCCCGATTTCAGCCGCCTCTCCGCCCAGCATCCCGACCAGCAGTTCGTGCTCGAGTGCGGCCTGGAGCGTCGGGGGGTGTCCGACTACACGAACCGGGTCATCGACCTGTTCTGTCCGCTCGGCCGCGGCCAGCGGATGCTCATCGTGGCCCCGGCCAAGGCCGGGAAGACCATGGTCCTCCAGGCCATCGCCGAGGGGGTCGTCACCAACGCCCCGGACACCGAGCTCCTCATCCTCCTCGTCGACGAGCGTCCCGAGGAGGTCACGGAGATGGAGAACACGGGCTACGGGGAAGTCATCTCCTCGAGCTTCGACTACCCGGCCGAGCGGCACGTCTCCGTGGCCGAGATCACGCTCGAGCGCGCCCGCCGGCGCGTGGAGAGCGGCCAGGACGTGGTCCTCGTCCTGGACTCGATCACGCGTCTCGCCCGTGCCTACAACACGGTCGAGGAGGGAACGGGGCGGACCCTGTCGGGCGGGATCGACGCCGGCGCCATGGAGAAGCCCAAGCGCTTCTTCGGGAGCGCCCGCAACATCCACCCGTCCGAAGGCGACGGCTCGCTCACGATCATCGCCACCGCGCTGGTCGACACCGGCTCGCGGATGGACCAGGTGATCTTCGAGGAGTTCAAGGGGACCGGGAACAGCGAGCTGGTGCTGAGCCGGGAGCTGGCCGAGCGCCGGATCTTCCCGGCCATCGACCTCCAGGCGAGCGCGACGCGCCGCGAGGAGCTCCTCCTGGACGACGACGTCCTCATGCTCTCCCGCGCCATGCGACGGGAGCTGGCCGACGAGGCGCCGGTCCAGGCCATGACGGACGTCCTGGCCCTCATGAAGCAGACGGAGACCAACGCGGCCCTGGTCGAGAAGCTGAAGGCCCGCCTCTCGGCCTGAGGCGATCGGACGCGAGGCCGGGCCCGGACGGCGGGCCCGGCCCGCGGGCTCAGTCCCCCGGGGCCTCCTCCGGCGGCGCGCCCCCATCCCGCGGCGCCCCCTCCTCGCCTTCCTCCCCGACCTCCTCCTCCAACCGGATCCGGAGCCGACGCTCGTAGTGGACGATCTCCCACGCGGCGGCCTCCAGGAGCTGCACCTCGCGGCGGTCCGGGTCGGCCCGCTGAAACAGGGAGCGGAAGGTCCGCATCTTGGGCTCCGGGTCGATGTGATGGAAGAAGCCGATCCGGTCCAAGGCCGTCTTCCACACCCGGAAGAAGTCCTCCAGCTCCCCCGCCGTGGCGGGAGGCGCCGTCTCGTCCTTCCCCGCCGACAGGTCGCGCCCCGGGAGTCCGACCGCGCGGTCGGCCGCGCGCCTCAGCTCGTAGAAGACGAGCAGCGCCGCGTGGGCCAGGTTGAGCGAGGGGTGCTCGGGGCTGGTCGGGATGCAGAGGAGCTCCCGGCAGAGGTCGAGCTCCCGGTTGGAGAGCCCCCGGTCCTCCGGTCCGAACACCACCGCGATCGTGTCCCCGTCCGGCCCCGCCGCCCTCCGGATGAGGTCCGGCGCGGCATCCTCGGGGGTGCGCCACTCCTGCGGGCTCGCCCTCCGGCGCGCCGTGGTGCCGACCACCCGGACCGCGTCGGCGATCGCCCCTTCCAGGGAGTCGAAGAACTCGATCCGCTCGACCAGGTCCGCCGTGCCGTGAGCGATGCCCTCGATCCGGTGGGGGTCGAACTCCTCGGGCTCGACGAGCCGGAGCCGCCGGAGGCCCATGTTCTTCATGCCCCGGACGACCAGGGCCACGTTGACCAGGTCCTGGGGGCGGTGGAGGACGACCGCGATCCGGCCCAGGGGGCCGGCAGGGTCGTCGGCGCCGGAGGGGCGTAGCGCGTCGGAGGAGCGGTCGGAATTCATGCCGGGAAGGTAGGGGGCCGGCCGCGCGCCTGGCCACCCGGTCGGGGGCGCGGCGGCTGCCCGGCACGGACGGAGGCCCGGGCGTGCGCGCGGCGGGCCCCGTCGGCCCCGGAACCCCCCGGCCGCGCGGGCGTATTCCTTGCGCGACGCGGCCTGTCGTCGGGTCGGCCGACCGATTCCGTTGACAGGTCCCGGGGTCGGGGGTAACATCGAGAGCGGTCGGAGTCGCGCCCGAGAGGTGCGGCTCCTTTTTTCGCCGCCGGCTGCCCGGCACAGGGTTCCGTGGCCGAGTGGCTAGGCAGGGGCCTGCAAAGCCCCCTACGGTGGTTCGAATCCACCCGGAACCTCTCTCCGATCCGGCCGCAGGCACACGAGGGACGCGCGGGCGTAGCTCAGCTGGCAGAGCGCAACCTTGCCAAGGTTGAGGTCGCCGGTTCGAATCCGGTCGCCCGCTTCGACCGGCCGGGCGCAGGCGGCCCCGGCCGAGACAGGACGCAGGAGGCGCGAGGGCCCGGCGGACGCCGTGCCGGGTCGCCCCAGGGGCGGTAGCTCAGCTGGCTGGAGCGCTGCGCTCACATCGCAGAGGTCGGGGGTTCGAGTCCCTCCCGCCCCACTCGTAGCAGGACGCGCTGCGGCGCCGACGCGGCGGTCGGTGCGGCGGCTGCCAGGTGGCCGTCGGGGGCGGCGCCGCAGCCGCCTCGCGCATGCGGGCGTAGCTCAGTTGGTAGAGCGTCAGCTTCCCAAGCTGAAGGTCGCCGGTTCGAGACCGGTCGCCCGCTTCGAGGACGAGAGAAGGCCCGGCCAGGGGAAGGAGCCCGTGGCCGGGCCTTTCGCATGCCCCAAGCTCCCGACGCGGTGACAGTCACGGTGACAGACTCCTACAGCCTGATTCCGAGCCGTTGGTGGCGATCGACTCGGCCCGGTTCGGCCCCGACTCGATCGTATTACGAGACCTCTCCTCTCAACGGCGGTCGGTCCCCCAGGGACGGAAAGCGGTTCCTGAACGCCCGCGCCGAGGCCTACTGGGAGCTACGCGAACTCCTGGAGGCGGGAGAGATCGCCCTGCCCCGCGACGAGAAGCTGTTCGACGAACTGGTCGCGATCCGGTGGAAGCCGACCGGCCAGGGGAAGATTCAGATCGAGTCGAAGGACGACCTCCGGGGCCGGCTCGGACGTTCCCCTGACCGGGCCGCCGCGGTCTCGATGGCCTTCTACTCGCGCTCGGTCCGGGGCCGGGGCCTCCGGCACCTGGAGCCGGTTCGCATGGGATGAGGTTCGAGGACGACGGGTGCGGCCTGTGCTCCGGCTGGCGGCTCCGGTGGCTGGAGGACCCCACGCGGGAGATCCTGCGTGAGTGCCCCCTGTGCGGCCGGGACCTCCGGATCCCGCTGGAGTGGGCGCGCGAGGCCCTGGGGGAGGGGGAGCCCGAGGCGTGACCCAGGAGGAGCGCCGGCGCGTCGTCGAGCGGGCCGCCGAGGCGGTCGTCGCGTATCGTCAGCGGGACACGCCCGTTCAGGTCGCCTACCGGGGGACCTCGGCCGAGGACGTGTTGGACGACGCGCTCGGACCCGCCCAGGGATTCGCCGGGCTCCGATGGTGGGCGTGGCACGCGCGCCGGGCCTACCGCCGGGCGGCGGTCCTGGAGGGCGTCCCGTCCGCCGATCTCCCCCAGGTCCCTCCGAAGCCGCAGGAGCCCCGTAGAGCGACGAACGGGTCGGGGCGCGGGGAAGGCCACTCCGAGATCGTATACGGACGGACGCGGTCGAGCGAGGCCGACGAGCCGGGCCGGGAGGGGCCGGTGATCCTCGCTGGCCGCATCGTGAATCCGGACGGGTTGCCCGTCGGGACCTAGCGGGTCCACAGCACCCCCATCGCTCCTCAGCGAAAGGAGCATACTTCAGGTGGTCTACCCTGTGCTTCCACCGTCTACAGAATCGGCCAATCACGATGTGACGTCGGGTGAAACAGGGGAGTCGACATCAACGTTAGGAACTATGTGCAGGTAGGAGGCGAGACACAGGGGAAGGCGAGGGCTTCCATGGTCGGAGCCTTCACATTCTACTCGCAGGAGCGTAGTTTTCCGGTGTCCGCCCTCCGCGTGCCGCTCTTGCGGCACACCATCTGCTCTAATAGGTACTAGCGTCGTCAGCGACGCGACGTCGCACCGAGGAGGATTGCCCACCGTGTGGAGGCCACGATGAGCACAACCACCGCAAATCCCGCTAGCAAGTTGGATTTCGGGCTGGAACGCCTCGTGGGCGAGGGATCGTTGGACGAATCGTCCCAGATTCCGATAGTGATCCGAGTGGTCGACGAGTCCGCTGTTGACGCCGCTCTGCAACTCGTCCGCGAGTTGCCGGGCAAGGTGCGGCATGTTCTGATGCCGCTTCGCGCGGTGTCGGCATGGGTTGAGCTTGGCTCGATTCGCGCACTGACGGAGCCTGATTTTGTCTCGTTGGTCGAACTTGCGCAGACCGACATGGTCGCACGCGCCTAGCACCCACCTCCCTAGGTGACTCGGTTGAGCAGACTGCGGGGTGCATCATGCACCCCGCTCTCTTTTTAGATGGATCGAGTCCGCCAAGCCCTATTTCTGCCGGAGGACCTCGCCCGTGTAGGAGCAGACGGGTCAGGAGTCCGTGTCGCCATTTTGGACTCGGGGGTCGACTCTGACCACCCCGATCTCGCTCATGCCGTCAACCGGTCAGAGTGCCGCAACTTCTGCTTCGGTTCCGGGACGGAGGATCTAGCTGGTCACGGTACCCACGTAGCCGGGATTATTGCCGGGTCTGGTGTTGCCTGCGACGGCAAGTATCGGGGGATCGCTCCCGGCACCGAGTTGATCGTGTTGAAAGTTCTGTCGGGGCCCAACGGGACAGGGCATACAGACCAGGTCGCCGCGGCGATTCTACACGCGATTGATCTGGACGTAGACATCATCAACTACTCGGCCAGTCACAGTGGCTGGCATTCAGCTGGAGGTCCCCCACCCTGGACGTGGTCCTCTCACCTAACGGTCCGTGACGAGGCGTTCCAGAAGGCCAGCGACGCCGGAATACTCTGTGTCGTGGCGGCTGGCAATGATGGTCCGAATGATGGCTCGATCAACCCGCCGGGACATCTGGCCGAGGTCCTAACATGTGGGGCTCTAACGGAGACGGGCGATCAGCTATACCGCTACTCCAGTCGTGGGCCGCTCTACATCGACAGCAGTCTTCGAGCGAATCAAGTCCGCAGGACCGACGTGGTGTTTGAGACCCCGTGCGAATCTCCTATGAAGCCAGACTTGGTGGCCCCTGGGGGCACCACACTGCCGTCCATTGCGGCCCTCCATCGTATTCTGCAACCCAGCATCTTGGGCGGTCCAGTTAGCACACGAAGTCGCCGAGCGGAGAGTTTTCGGGGAGTCGACCCGTGGGATCCAGATTGTCTGTATGGCAAAATGGCCGGGACGAGTCAGGCCACCGCCGTAGTGAGCGGGGTTGCCGCTCTGTTACTGCAACTGGCGCGAGACAAAGGGATTGACTGGGAAGACCGGACACAAGGTGAGGTCCTCCGTAGGCTCCTGGAGGAGTCTGCCAAGCAGATGAAGCCAAGGGCCTATGAGCCCGAGGAAGTTGGGCGTGGGAGACTCACGTGGCCTAACGTGACCACGAATCTCCAGGACTTTATCGAGAGTCCTGTTGCCAGAAAGCGCATCCTCGATGGTCCCCAACTTCGGCTTCAAGAGGCCGCCGAACCGGAGACTGGGCACCCTGAATCGCGGTGACAGCCACGGTGACAAAACCCCCCGGCGCGGGCTGGCGGTGACAAGCGGGCCGGTTCGGAAAGCCCAGTAAACAAGCGGGTATCGGCGCTGGCGAGCGGCCGAGAATCGCTTCCCAAGCTGAAGGTCGCCGGTTCGAGACCGGTCGCCCGCTTCGAGGAGAGCCCCCGGTGACGGCGGCTCCGTTCCTTTATGTTGTTTATG
>Ga0209918_1000549_pt1 | contig 24100 bp, 19 predicted proteins | sample SalPonD_shore_MG_FD_185712 | JGI IMG/M metagenome (GOLD analysis project Ga0209918, IMG submission 185712) | Salt pond soil microbial communities from South San Francisco under conditions of wetland restoration - Salt Pond MetaG... | ecosystem: Environmental > Aquatic > Marine > Intertidal zone...
GGGAGATAGAACCCCTGCACCCGGTGGTTATAGGCATCCGCCACCAATAATGTGGAGCCGGAGAAGGCCAGGCCGCCGGAAAATCCGTCCCCGTCCGGTGCGGCGAACCGGAATCGGCCGTAATCCCGGCCGCAGCCTCCGAAACATGATACCCCTTCCAGGATTTCGGAGGAGGGGGAGTACCGGTATAATCCACAGGTGCGGGCGCCGAAAAAATAGACGTCGCGCCGCCGATCCACTGCCAGCCCGGTGGCAGATCCCCCCTCTTCTGAGGACGAAATATTCCGGCTCGGGGCCAGCGTGAGATGCCCCGTTTCGTTGACCACCACGGAACTGCCGGATCCCTGATGCCATTTTTCCGGAGTATTTAGGACAAAATAGCTGAATTCCTGAGCCGCTGTTTCATTCATGAAATTGCCTCAACATTACATGGCTTTCACGCGGAGCGTGTTTGAATGGTATGGTCTCCCGAATAGACCAAATCGATCTTCCTTAATAAAATTTTCTCCCGGGTACTCCCGGGGCATCCCGGCCCGGTGAGCGTCACGGCGTCGACACACGCCACGCCCTCCACACCTTCAATAATCTGATACACTTCGGATCGGTAGACGGCTCTTCCGAAGGGCCAGCCTTCCTGTTTCGGTCCGCCTGTAATGGGGTCCAGGAACCGGAACAGCGCTTCGGAAACCGCCCCCTGAACCCTTTCGGCATTTCTTCGCGGCTCAATCCGAATTTGGGTGGCCACCTGCACCTGGACGAACCGGGGTGCAATGACAAACAGGTTGGTAGTCACCAGCAACCGGGAGCGCAAAAAGTTCCGCACGTTTTGCAAAAATCCCCGGCTGGGTATCGGCAGCCGGATACCCGCGCCGGTTGTTATCGCCGGAACGACCACCACCGACACGGTTCCCGGAATGTCCACCGCCGGCAATTGCGGATGGTACCGGGGTATCACTTTCACCCGGGCGATGCGGACGCCGGGGGTTTGCCGGGCGAGTTCCCCGATATCCCCGGTGGTGACGCCTCGCTTCCGCTTTTTAGAGTCCCGCCGCACCCGTGATTTCGCCTCGGTTAAGGACTCCGGCGGAGCGCCGCCCGCCGCCGGGCGGTGATTGGTGATTTCCAGCGTTTCAGTGTTCGGTTCCAAAATTTCGGTAATCTTCCCTGCTGCGACATTGCCCGTGACTCCACCTCCCACCCGGTACCGCACCACCTGGATATTTTGCGTGTCCTCCTCCGCCGCGCCGGGCACCATGCCGTGGATTCCGTCCCCGAAGCACAGTTTCGCGTTCTGCAGATCGGTGACGAAATGCCGATCCTCCGGTCCGGACGCATCAAAATCGGCTACCCCGTCCCAGGGATACCAGATGCCGTTGGCTTCCCGGATCTTCACCGCCACGGTGCCGGCTAACACCGGTTTATACTTCAGCGGGATCATCTGGAACGGTAATCCGTTGCCCGCAGCGCGTTCATCATAAATTGTTTTCCCGTGGGTCGCATGGACTGTATTGACCAGGATGGAATCAAGCCGGGGCGGCTGCTCATAGGTTGCCGTCAGTAAGCGGCTCCGGATCCAGAAACGGGCGGTTGGCTGGGGCGGAAGGGTGGTTCTCTCCATGTCCGGCGGGAACATAAACGTCATCCGGCCGGTCCGGGTGAGCGCCACCGTGGAATCGTCTAAAATGGTCAGGGGCTGCCAGCCGGTTCCGTTCCAGTACTCCCAGAGAAGATCCACGGAGGGGAGTATCCGGAGCGGTTCGGTGCTCCGGATCCCGGATGAGACCGGCCCCTCCTGGTAGGCATAAATAAGCAGGTCGGTTTTACCGGGAAACGCGCCGGCTTGCATTTCAAATCCCAAGTAAAAGGTATTTCCCTCCGCCGGCTCCTCGCCGAACGCAAAATAATAGACACCGCCCTTTGCATTGGAGGCCGTCTGATCCGTCCATTGTGCCCCTTGCCTGGAGACCACCTGCTGTAACGACAAGGAGGTGATCTCGATACTCTCCGCCAGTTCGAACACAATGCGCTGCCCGGTGTCCGGATCGGTCGCGGCGACCTGGGCGCCGGGTAACAGCGCCACCGGAGTGGGAGGCGTCTGGGTCTGGGTGAATGTCACATCCACTCCTGCCGGCTGCGCAGGGAGTGGCGCCTCACCAAGCAGCTTTAAAAATTTGAGATAATGTTCGTCCGGGATACGGTTGAGATAATACAACTGCATCTCCGCGAGCCATGAGAATAAATCGATGAGTGTAATTCCCGGATCGCTCAGGTTGTGATCCGTCCAGCCCTGGGCATAGCGGGGGATCAGCTTGCGTGCTTCTTCGAACAATTCCTGGAAGGTATTGTCATCTAAATTCTGAAGTGGCAGTGCCATCTCAAAGTTTTCCTGTGTGATTAATCTCGAGAGTTATCTTCTTCCGGTGAAGTCTCGCTTCGTGTCATTCCCCTGCTCCGGATTGACATGACACCGGTGCTTCCGGCTCAACGCACTCCGACCGGAGGGAGATACCCGCAGGCTGTATGCTCGTGCCATCCAGCGTGATCTTGATTTGATGATCTCCGGAATACGGCAGTGTGAACTGATCCAGAGGAATGTCAGCGGTATGGACCTTCCCGTTCACCAGGAGGCTAAGCGCCCCGACGTAATCCACTCCATCGAGATCCTCCAGGAGGGCAAAGAGTTCGGAGAAGCAGATATGCGCCCCGAAATCCCAGCCGGCGCCCAAGGTACCGCCTGTCAGGGGATGGAAATATCGGGTCAGCATGGTTCGGACCCGCTCATCCACCGCTGCGGCCTCATCCATGCTGGTCGGAATGACTGTTGTCCGCACCCGGATCTCGGCGTAATCCGGACCCGCCACATGAAGGTGATCAGGGGAAGCCACCTGTGTGGAACAGATTGCTTTCAACCCGTCTTCGATCACTTTGGTGAGTAAAATGGTGGGTTCCGGACGGGCGTCGTCGGAATCCGGCACAATGAGAACAGTCACCCAACCCGGGATGAGATTACGGGTTTCGTCCAAATTCGGAAGGCACTTCGCCCGGCTGACCTTCCGGGAGACGCTTTTCGTCAGGGCTTCGAAATCCTCCGGCGTGACGGCCCGGTTTCGGGTTTTCAGCCGGAGGGGCCCCCGGATCAGGACGTTCCCGAGTTCCTCCGCCTCGGCTCCGCCATCGGCAGCCAACGGATTCGTGACGGACTTCACGAACGGCACTGCGCTCTTCAAACCGGCGATGGAATCCTCCGGTACATTCCCCTGCTTCCCCCCGCCGTATCTATAGGTCACGACAATGTTATCTTTTCCCACCGGGGGCACCATTCCGTGTACGCCGTCCCCGAACCGGATTTTTCCCTCCCGCTTATCGATCTCGTAGTGGCGGCTGTTGGCATCCGAACTGTCAAAATCTTCCACCTCCGTCCAGAGCACCCGGTTCTCGATCAGTTCCCCTTTCTGATTGCGTTTCTCGAGGACCGCCTGCTTCCCGAATCGGGTCTGAATGGCCTGGCGCTCCTCTTCGGATAACAGGGGCTCCCGCACCCATACCTGCTGCGCGATAACCATCGGATGCTGCAGAGAAAATTCCTGATTCGCGGTTCCCCGACCGGAACCGGCGATCTCATTCACCGCCACGGAGGCCTGCAGGGCATACGTTGCGTTAGGATAAATACTGGTGATCCGTACCGGGGTCGGATGGGCGCCCTCCACCACGCTCCCTTTCAACCAGTACAAACTTGAACCAAACAGGGTTTTCCGCTGAAAATCGCGGCTCCCGATAAACTCCAGAATGCCAATCCGGGTGAGCTGCTCCGTCCCGTCCACCGCGTTAATCTGGACCCACTGGGAGCCGTTCCAGTAAAACCAGGCCATCCGGACCTGCTGATCCGAAGTGAGAAACTGTTCCTGAACCTCGAATAAAATCCGGAGCGGTCCGCCGGTCAACGGGCTGTCGAATCCCAGATAGATCCCCGGGTATGTTTCGGATTCCTTGACGAACGGAGCAAAGACTTTGTTCTCATCGGAACACTCCTTGGATCGATCGACATAATTGAGGCTGTTGTAAGTGATACAGTGTTGTGGCGTCTCCTGAATATTCTGATAAAATATCTGCACCTCATTGATGATAGGAAAGTAGATGGTGCCCTTTTTGATATCTACTTGCGTCCCCGAATTGCCGGGTTCGATGATGATCTCCCGCCCGTAGTCGCCATCGATCATCCGCGACCGGATCCAAAACTTTTCCTCCCCGTTAACCTCTACCTTTTCAATGTCTTCCGGACAGGTAAAAGAGATCTTCCCGGTCTTCGCGCCTTTCAGGAAACGGCTGGTGGTATCCACCACCCGAAGCCCCCGCCAGCTGGTCCCGTTCCAGTATTCCCAGGATAGCACCGGAGAGATATTCAACTGGCTTGCCCCGGAGCTCAGACTGTGGCCGGTTCCGCTTTGACCGGAAGCCATTTGTTTCAAATTACCGAGGCTCTGTGTAACCTGGCCGCTCCCCACGGGCATGTTGAGTGCATAGTCAAAAAAGAGGGTGATATCCGCATCTTTCTTGGAAAAGGCTTCATCGCTGGCAAGATAGAAAGTGTCGAATTGTTGGGGGAGTTCACCGAAGGGTTTAATTTTCGGCGTGATTTTCAGGTGATCCCCAGCGATATAAAAGCGATCCGGCTCATAATCGGTGCGGGTGAGGAGAAAACTGTCGGTGCCGGTAAGACGGGTCAATTCCGCTTTTTCCTTCTGGCCCCGATGAAAGAGGGTCACGGTGCTGTTTTCGCTTATGTCGTACCCTTCGATGGATTCCACGGTCACAGTCTGAACGGCGCCGGCTTCCCCGGGCGGACGGAGCGCCGTGTACAATTCCACGGTGCCGGTGGTATCGTAATCGAACTGGAGTGCCTCATTTAGCGTGATCTTGGTTCCGTCCGTTGCGATAACCTGGCGTATTTCCACCCCGTCGTACCTGTTGTCGAACTTCAGAAAGTCTCCGATAATTAACCGGGCATCAGCGGTGTCGCCGGTGACGGACAGATCCACAACTGTCGCTCCTTTCGCCGGCAGGACCTGAAACGCAACCTGCAGCCCCTTCATCGCTGTCATGGTAATCTGGATTTCCTCTAAATTCAGAGGAATATCATTATTAAAGGCTAAATCCGGGCTGAATCGCTCCACCGGGTTGACACTAATCCGGAGCGTGTTGATTTCCGGAAGCTGAAGCGATGCGCTCCCCGGGAGAGACCGGCTCAACCGGCCTCGTATCCAGCGGTTTTTCACGCCGTTCACCTCGGTTTTGGCGATCTCGGCGGTATGCCGTTTTTCCAGCGTCAGGGTCCCGTTGCGGGTCAACAATTCGGTGCCATCCTTGTCAGCAAATTTTCCCGTCGTGCTGTCGCGCTTCACTTCTGTGATGGTTGCCCAGCGGGTCCCGTCATAATACTCCCAGACCATAGCCAGATCGCTTCCCTCACTGGCGGTCTCGGAAAACCGGAAGGAGATCTCCATGGTCGCCGGACGCTTCTGGTTAAAGAGATCTTCATGGCCCAGATACAGGCTATGCTCCTGTTTGTCCGTCCCCTGCAGGATGGTAAATGTCTGCAGCGATTGAAATGCCTGGGTATGGTTGTAGATCTTATCATCACCGGCAGAATAGGTGATCACCTTTTGAATACTGGCTGGTGTTACCAGGATATCCTTCTCGGTTTGAAAAATGAGCTCACCGCTTCCGTCCGCAGCCTGTCCGGTGAGTAAGGTTCCGGCCGGTATCCGCACATTCTCCGGAGTTCCCGGGGTGAGGGTGAAAGTCACGGCGGCCCGGGCGGATTGCGCCGGCAACAATTCGAGGCCCATCATGTCCAAAAAAGCGATGAAATTGTTGTCCGGCGCCAGATTCAGGTGCCCGATGACTTCTTCGTGCAGGTGGAGGAAAATATTCATCAGCGCCTGCCCGGGATCGCCCGGCTGGCCGCTCTGCCACTCCGGGGTATAAAAAGGCACCAGCGACTGCATCCGTTTCAACAGCATCGAAAAGGTCCGGAGATCGATGGTCGGAGAAGACAGGTCCATGGGTATTTATTATCCTTCCTCTATATAGAAGGGGAAGACCAGGTTAAATTGCGTATTGGTGGCCCGCACCCGGTAATCGATGTCGATCAGCAATTTTCCGATACTCCCGGGGTCCGGTTCCACATTGACCGCCAGGATTTCGATGCGGGGTTCCCATTCGATGAGCCCGTCCTGAATCGCTGTCTGGATATTGCCGATGTTCGTGGCGCTCATGGTTTCAAAGACGTAATCGTGCAGCCCGGCGCCGAACTCCGGACGCATCACCCGCTCTCCCAGAGATGTTAACAGAATGATGCGAATGGCTTCCTGGATATCTTCCTCGTATTCGGAGAGGGCGATCTTCCCCTGATCGTCCACCCGGACCGGGAATTTCCACCCTTTTCCCAGGAAATCTCTTGCCATACGGTTATCCTCCGATCAAGACGGTCGGCTCCCCCAACACGATGGAATTCGGGGGGCCGCTTTCCACGATCATGTCCCCCTGCCGGGCCGCCGGGAGATTGTTGATAAGCACCGTGGTACTGCCCATGGCCACCACCCCGCCCACGTGGGGCACCAGGACCGTCACCAGCGGACAGGTGTGAAAATCAGCTGTGGCCCGCCAGGCGGGTTTCCCCCCGATGAGCACGTTCACGCTCCCCGGCCCGGGACTCAGCGGGGTTCCATGACTGGTTTGATCGCCCATTCTGGCTGCCATAGGCATCAATACACCTCTCTTCCGCTTCGCAAAGTTTTCAATTAATCATCACGATCGCACCTTTAATGGTGAGATTGCCGGTCGCTTCCAGTTTCATCATGCCCCCGGATTTGATCTCTATCATCTGGGATTCGATACTCAACTTCATCCCGCTCTTCACCGCGATGGCATTCTGGTTGGAGTCGATTTCGATACTGTTACTTCCCGTTTTATCTACCACCGTGACCTTCTCGCTCCCCGAGGCATCATCCAGCACGATCTGATGGCCGGCGTTGGTGTGGATCTCCACCTTGCCTTTCTGATCGTTGTCATTGAGAATGATCTCATGGCCGCTGCGTGAAGTGATGGCCCGGATATCATTTTTGCCGTCATCGTTAGTGTAAGGCGGTGCATCCTGTCCGTTCCAGAGCATCCCGAGGACATACGGAAAACGGACATCTCCGTGGTCGAAGGCCAGCAGCACTTCATCATCCACCTCCGGGAGATAGAAACTGCCCCGCTCCTTCCCCGCCATCAACGTGGCGATGCGGGCCCAGTAACTCTCCTCTTGATCCGACAGCCAGGGATACTTCACCTTCACACGCCCCACTCCCTCCGGATCCTGGTTATCGGTGACAATCCCTACCACCACGCCATAGATCCTTCCCGTGGCGGGGTATTCTGACGGCCGGTGATTGAGTAATTCGAGCAAATTCATGTGGCATTTCTCTCGACGGTAAATTGGGTGATATAACCCTCGGGATCGATGATGTGTTTTGCACAGGTGACGTAATAAAAGCCGCTGAACCGTTCCCCTAACCCCTTGAGTTCGATAACCTCCCCGGCCCGGATATCGGCGTCACCCACCGCTTCCCCTTCCCCGCTGACGAATTCCACCGTCATCTCGTTAAAGGAGCTTTTCGCGATCTGATTCGCCTCTCCCTCGGTGAACACCGGTTGTTCCACAATAACCTTTTGTGATTTGAAAAAGGCGTTCTCGGTAATCGTCGCCCCCAGATCCGCCCCGTTCATTTTGGAGATCTCGTCACCGCTGCCGGCTTTTCCCACAATGGCCTTTTTGGTTTTCGGATCCCATCCCTGCACCAGCACTTCGCTGACCTGGGAGAGGGTACTCAGTCGCGGATAGAAGGACTGCAGGGTCAATCCGTATTCCAGGGAAATCACCTCGCTCTCATCGTTCGCTGCCGGCCGAAAGTGAAGTGTGGTATCTTCCACTACCAGTTCATACCGGATTAACCGGGCCCGCTCCATCAGGAAATCTATGTCGGACTGGTTTTGCTGGAGGATGTAATCATGGACCACCTGGGTATCCACCACCTGGGCGCTCAACCCCAGGTTCGATGCGATCTGCTGAGCGATCTGGCTGTCTTTCATTTCCAGATAGGATTTGGTTTTCTTCCCACGGCGGAAACGATGCAGTGAATCGTATCCATGCACCCGGAAAGTGATGGCTTCGTCCATATTGAACATCGGTTCCAGCGCCGTGACCTCCCCTTGAATCAGGCTGGTCAGGTTATTATCATACCCCAGTTTCACCTCTACTTTCGTCCCTTCCTTGAACAACGGCTCGTCGATATATTTCAACTCCTGGGTATCGGAATTCAGCGAACTGAGGTGCACGGAGAACCAGCTGGCCCCTTCGGCATAATCCGCGACGATCACTTCCCGGATATCCAGATCGACCTCCAGGGGCAGTTCCGAGCCGTCAACCAGGATTTTTAAATCCGGTACCGTTCGGTTTTGTGCTAATGCGGGATCCGCCATGACCGCTGTTTCTCCTCACATCATTCGATTTTCGGTACGATAAGTACCTTCCCGATTTCCAGAACCCGGGGATTGTCCAATGCATTTTTATCGGCGATGACTCGCCACCTGGTGGGGTCTTCCCACAGGTCCGCCGCGATACCACTGAGCGTATCGCCTGCTTTGATGGTGTACGTCTGCACCGGAAACGAACTTCTCCGCGGCGTGCGCTTGGCTTCATCTTTGGGCAACACGAACTCTTTAAAAGTGACCGTCAGTGTCGCCCGAACCGGCATTCCGTCTTCCGTAAACAGGGTGAACTTTTGGGTGAGTTTCTCCAGCACCCATTCGAACACAAAAATGCCGGTGTCCGGCTGGGGCTCCGCTTTGCCCCAGCTTAACCGGACCTTCGGGGGACGCTTCCCCTGTCCGCCGTCGTTAATGGTGGGGACCAGCAACCGGGCGATCTCTCCGGTGTATACCCGGACGTCCTCTCCCCGCTCGTAGGTATCGAAGAACAGGTCCATGGAGATGGTCTTTCGGGCGCCACCGGTGTACTGGAGCTCGGGGTTTTCCCGGGGCTTTTTGAAATCCTGCCAGGTGCTGCTGTCCTCCACCGTGTATTCCGTCGGATTGAACAGCACCTCGATGGGCTTCCTGTCCTTCAATTTTTTATCCGTATATCTGATGGTTAATTTTTCCATAGATATTCACCGGTAATGTTTGATCGGCTCAACCGTTCACCCTTTCTTTTTCAATGACCAATCGGCGGGCCAGGGAGGCATACACCTTATCCGCCAGCCGGGTTAATTCTCCCCGGGTGAGATTATCCATGGGAGACCGGGCTTTCAACGCCGTTTCCACCTCTTTCCGGACCACATTAACCACTTCTTTCTGCTCCATGGGAGGTGATGCGAACTTCGCTCCGGCCGGTTCGGAAATGGTGCGGGTAAAGGTGTACTCCTGCTGCTCTCGCCGGATTTGTTCGGCGGGCCTGATGAAGGTCAGGTTGCTCACGAAATATTCCGGCGTATCTTGCTGGTCGTCCAGTGAGCCGTTCTTTGACCGGAAGGAGGGAACTCCTCCGGAAGTCGGATCCGGGCGCCTGCCATTTTCGAATGATTTCACCGTTTCTCCCCGGGTCCGGGCCCCGAATGCCAACAGCAGACTTCCGGCGTCTGTCCGATCACTCAACGGTAAATCACGCGACTCGTCCAGCCGGGTGACCCAGTGATGCAGATTCAGAACCATGGGTGGCCAGCGGTTGAACGACACCGAACCTTCGGGTTCGAACACGACCGGAGCAAACGGACTGCCCTCAGTTATGCCAGCCGGCGATGGGGAGGTGGGCAATTGCGGCACCTCCTGCCGGGTGGTTGCAGAGTAATGCTGAGTCTGCTGTATCGACATCACAGTTCGCGCCCCCTGGGTTGGTCCCTGCTCCACCGCATCCGGACTCTGCGTGGCGGAAGCCGGCGGCTGTCTCCCCTTGCTTTGGTATCTACCGGGCTGCCGAACGGCCCCGGTTCCGGGGACCGTCGCCGGCTGAAGAAAGGATATTGTTCGATACGCAGTGGAGATGATATGAGAGAACGATTCGTACCACAGGTTCATCTGAGCCGTGGATGTCCTGTTTTCAATGTACTCAGCGAGGCGGTCCCGGATTACCATCGATGCCGGGTAGGGGCTTCGGCTCAAACCGATCATTGCAGTCAATGGCCCCGAGGCCGCGCCCCTTGTTTCGCTGGGATGAGACGCAGTGCCTTCCCGGTATTGGCCGGACACGCTCTTCGAAACGGCCGCCACTAATGGTAATGGGAGGGGTTCATCCTGTCGCCACCCGGCATTTCGCACACGCAGCGGGATCTCCCATCTCCCGGCATTCGGTAATGAATACATGGACTCAAATAACTGCAGTATAGGGGAGAGCGCTGAGAGGTCTTGCGCAGAGAATCTGCGGGAGAGGGTGTTTACCAGTGCTCCCTCGGGGTGTGACCGCCCGGATGCCGGCATCCGGGTGACCGAATTTCTGTGGATCATACCGAATTCAGGCGGCTGATACGCCAGAGAACCCGTTTGTTCAATCCTGGTCACCGTAGTCAATTGCGGTGCCTCGAATTGCCACATCCGGAGATATTCGGACAGCATCTGCCGGCTGAAGCGAAGCGCGGCGTTCACAGTGAGGTTCAGTACCGAAGTCTCCAGCCACCGGACCGGTAACGGCAGAATCATTTCACCTTGGTATCCCGTCAGCTGAGAGATGGCATACTTCTCACCGGTCAGATACTCCCAGAAGGATATGATGTGATTCAATAAGAAGGAAGCCGGGTAGTTCCTGAACCCCCGGGACCCCGTTGATACCGGCCCGAACCCAATGGTATCAGGCAGGGTGACCGTTCGGCGGCTGTAGGAAGTCAGGCGGCGTTCCAGTGCGCTTTGCAGTGAGCTCGCCACCGTACCATCCGGAGGCCGGCGGCCGTTATTCCCGGGATGATTTTGTGGTTTCGGTCCCATTCCTGTTGAATCCTATGAATTTTCCTGATTTGAAGCAGATTGGCGTTCCGACCGGATCATCTCGCCGTTGCCGTTCCGGCGAAATGGCCGCTGTAAGAACTCTTCCAACTCCGGGTTAATTTCCCGGGCCTCAAAATCTTTCCAGATTCGCTCGTCTTTCCGGCAATCATAGGCACGGCACACAAACGGTCGATCCTCGTAAATAGAGCAAAACTTTGAGGTTCGATCCAGATGGTGGCAGTATCCATCGGCGCCCTGCCGGATCATGTAGGGTTGTCCCAGATTCCATTTCACCTTCCCGTTCTCTACGTCCCGTGCCGAAAGCGCAAACCGCAGACGGCAGCAAGCGGCGTGGCACAGGTGCAACCGGTTTTCGCAGTCGATGGCCACCGTCTTGCGTTGACCGTTCTCTTCATGTTCCTCTTTGGTGAGGGCGACCCCCATCCCGGTTTCGGTGAACTTTTGCGAAAGCCGGGTATTGACCTGTTGCTTTCGTTCATCCAGCTCTTCGAGCTGAATGACACCCCGCTCCTGTAGTAATTCTATCAGGGCGTACGAAAAGGACGCCACCTCCAGCAATTTGCTCGAATTGGCATTGGCCCGGCTGTGGGTGTACAACAATCCCCGGGCCACTTCCTCCCGTAACCGGTCGGTTGCCACCCGGGCATCCATTGATTCCGATCCCTCAGCCCCTGTGCCATTCCCCGGGGGCTGTTCAGGGGAACGGATAGTAATTTTATGTGCCGTCTGACGGGTTGTCTTTTCCATCATTCCTCTCTTTGGCTGTGTCTTCCGGAAATTGTCCTCCGGTACAGGCTGCGTGCTCTCCGGAACACCTTCCGCACCATCTTCGAATTCTCCGGGAAAACGACTCGCCGGTTCAATTCGTCTGCTCGTTCGTTTTCAACAGGTCGAAGTACTCGTCAAAATCGGATTTCACCACCATGCGTCCCATTTTCTGAAATTCCCGTTTAGCCGCCCGGATGATATGTTCCATCCCTACCATTCCTGAATTTTCGGCAGCCAGGAAAGCCGCACTCAACGCGATGTTTTTTATGTGTCCCCCGGCGATCTCAAATTTTCTGGCTAAAAACTGAAAATCGATATCCTGGTGGCGCGGTGTCTTCGCCGGGAAGATATTGCGCCAGATCTCCGCCCGGTACCGTTCATCGGGAAACGGGAAGTCCACAATAAAACGCAGTCGCCGGGTGAACGCTTCGTCGATATTCTTTTGGAAATTAGTAGCCAGAATGACGATTCCCTCGTATTCCTCCATCTGCTGCAACAGATAGTTGATTTCAATGTTGGCGTACCGGTCATGTGAATCCTTCACCTCGGACCGCTTCCCGAACAATGCGTCGGCCTCATCGAAAAAGAGGATGGCGTTACTGTTTTCAGCTTCCCGGAAGATGCGGCTGAGATTCTTCTCGGTTTCTCCGATATACTTGCTGACCACGGTGGAGAGGTCGATTTTGTAGAGATCCAATCCCAGTTCGCTGGCAATCACCTCAGCCCCCATGGTTTTTCCGGTGCCGGGCGGACCGGCAAACAACACACTGATCCCTTTCCCCAGTGATATCTTGGTATCGAAGGCCCAGGTGGAAAAGACCTGCTGATGATATCGCACATGCAAACAGATTTCGCGAAGGTGGGCCCTGGAATCCCCGGGCAGGATAATATCGTCCCAGGTGAAGAGAGGCGTAATCTTTTGCGCCAGCCGGTTCAGATTGGTGGAGGACTGGATCCGGCAGGCTTGGTATAAATCCGGCAAGGTCACTTTGCCACCGCTTCTCTGGCGAGTGGAGGCCAGATGGGAGGCGACAGCCGCCGCCTGATGGATCTTCCCCGGAGTCAGTTTGAACCGGTCGGCCAGTTCTCGTATTTCGCTCTGGGTGAAAGTGCCGGTGCCCGGTACCTTCTCCCAGATCCGGCGGCGAATCGGCGGTGAGGGCAGGTCAAACCTGACGTTCAGGATCGCCCCGGCTTCCTCAGGAGTGGCGGCCACCCAGGGCCCGGAATTCCCCAGAAAGACGGTTCCCGGAAATTCCCGGGATACGAGTTGCAGTAGATGTTTCCCGTAGTCCGCGATCTCCGGTTTTTCCAGAAGCGCATGGACCTTGTCAAAATACAGGGCGGTATGATGCAGGAGGGCTTCTCTCGTCAGCCGCTTCATATAATAGTCGAGCCTTTTCCGATGGAACAGTAAACCCGGTACGTCCACCACCAGCAAATTGCATTGTGCCCTCTTGCAGAGCGCACCGGCCGCCGCTTTTTTCCCCACCCCCTCCGGGCCGTGCAGATTGAAAATAATTCCGCCTTCGTGCTCCGGTGTCCCCGTCCGGCCGTGCCCGACCTCGAATAAGGACTCCAGGGCGGTTTTCTGACCGGCCGGCAGGGCCAGATCCTGCATAGAGAGCGTCGGGGTGACTACGTTTGCAAACGGAAGCAATTCCTGATCCGGCTCGTCAATTCCCAGGATATGTTTTACCAGATGTTCATCCACCTCCATCCCCCGGGATAAGAAAGAACCGGGGAAATTCTGATCATTCTGGACGAAGGAGATCAGGCGATACCGGAACAGCGGTCGTTGTTCGGAGAAGGCCGCTCGCGCCGGCAAACGTTCCCGCCAGGCATCCCACCGGAGTCGCAGCGCCAGATCCATGGTGGGTCTCTTACTGGTTACGTTATCCTGCAGGTACGCGTACAGTTTCTCGTAGCGGAGATCCACCTCCGGAGCCAGACACAGGATCAGAATATCGATATCCCAGGGAAGCAGTCCGAAACGCTGTTCGATTTCCAGCAGGGGCAGGTGGATTCCCTGCTTCAGGGCAGCCGACGTCCGCGCGGTAATACGTGTTTCCAGCGCCTGCACCGCTGCCTGCAACTGCCGGATCGACTCCTTTTTCTCTGCCGGGAGCGGGTCCGAAAATCCCGAGAGCTCCCGGAGCAGGGCATCGATCTCCTGATCGGGAATGACCAGTCCGCGGAAAGCCTCCAGTTCGGAGGAAGCCGCCGTCTCCCGCATCTTCTGCACAGCGAGGGTCAGCTGCAGATCCAGCCGGTGCAGCTCATCCTCCAGATGCTCATGCCTACTTGAATAACCCGGTATGGTGTCTTGCTCAGGCATGTTGATTCTCTTTTTCCCTGGCTCTCGTGATATCCCGGTCGAGCATGGAATCGATAAAGACAATCCGTACCAGATAACACACGGACAACCGGTACGGTTGGTTAAAGGCATTCCAGATCCTGGTGAGATCTTCCAGATTAAACTTGCACAAATCCACCTTGAGGGTCTCCAGCGAATGCTCGAGGACCCCCTTCAAATACGCCCCTTCGATAATGGCATGGTCGTGCATGATGCGCATCACTTCCCCCAGCGCCCGGTGGCCGGCCTCCTGGTCGGTGGCGTGCGGGGTGACGACATACACGAGGTTCAGCCCCAACGGCGGATAGTGCATCGTCTCCGTCCCGACCGGTATGTAATCCCTGTTTTGTGCAAAGTCGTTCTCCTCTATCCGAAACAGGTAGAGATTAATTTTTGGCTTCTGGGTGGCTTCGATATTTTCCCCCGGTGGTTGCACTGTAATATCGAACGAGTTCGGGGGGAACTGCTGGTTCTTCAGCAATTCGACCAGGGTCTTCGTGACATCGCCCAGCACACTTGAAACACTCATATCCTATCCCTGTAGTTCAATGCCTTCATGTGCGATTTCCAAACTTTCGATGGCAATTTCATCCGCGTTCGCCTTCAAATCCGGACCGGTCCATTTGACCGGCAGCGCCCGTACTACATTCCACCGGCGGACATCATCACCTTTCTCGTCCCGGAGAATGATTGCGACATTAGGGTTCTTGGAGCGGGGGTTTACGGTGAAGGCTCCTTCGATGATATCCTGATGCCAGCTGATCAGGTCGTTCGACAGGGTGATCCCCCGCTTCAGGGTGATATTTCCGTAGGAGGTGTGTTCCGGAAACTTGAGGGTGGTCCGGTTATTCCCGCCTTCCTTGTATTCATACACCTGGGTTTCCATTTGCAGGCCGGAACACTCGGAAAAACCACCGCTTTCTACCCCGTCGATTTCTAACCGGTAATTATATGCGGCGTACGGATCAATCATCTGCGTTTCCCATGGGTATCAGATTTTCCTTATTGCTCCAGTACGGACAGCGATTGGGGTGTCCGCTTGATTGTCACCAGGACAAACTCTGCAGGTTTGGCCGGGGCAAACCCGATTTTCGTGATGACCGCCCCGCTATCGATCACTTCCGGCGGGTTGGTTTCTTCATCACATTTCACGAAGAAGGCCTCCTCCGGGGTATTGCCTGCCAGCAGCCCGCGGAAAAACAGGTCACGCAGCTGCCGGGACAACGTGGCGGTGATTTTATCCCAGAGTGCCCGATCGTTCGGTTCGAACACGGTCCACTGGAGGTTGACATAAATGTTTTTAATAATGGCCAGCGTCACCCGGCGAATATTCACGTACCGGGTGGTGGAATTCCGGCTCAATGTCCGGGCTCCCCAGATACGCAGTCCCCGTCCCGGGAACACGCGCAGACAATTCACCCCCCTCGGATTCAGCAGAGCCTGTTGAGCATCACCAAGCAGGTATTCCAGATCAACGGCGCCGTTTAGCTCTTCGTTAGCCGGCGCTTTTCCCACGCCCCGGTCCCGATCCGACCGCGCATAAACCCCGGCCAGGCTTCCACAGGGGGGGATCAGCAATTCCCGCCCTTCGAAGTCAACCGGTCGTTGTTTGATCCAGGGATAGTACAGAGCGCCGTTCTTGGCCCCGGGGAGCAGATAGAAATTCTGGGGCCACTCCTCCACCTTATTGGTTCCCGTGCCGACGTCCGCTCCGGGCGGGGAGTCCAGCAAGGCGAAACGATCCCCCATCTTTCGGCAGTGGTAGAGCAGGTCCGTTTGTCCGGCCTTCAGCTGCGAGTACGAAATGGCGTCCCGGGGGAGATCGGTAAAAATAATCCCCTCATCCGCGAGATCAATGGAATGATCCTTGGCAGTCCGATAGAAATCCGGCAGCACCAGATCCGGAATGGCGATCAACCCGACTTCCTGCACCGCTTCCAGCGCCGACAGCCCTTCCAGTTGTTCCGCGCTCAGCGGAATGGAATTGTGGGCATTCCGTGAGTAATATTCTCCGTGATCATATCCGGTGTAGTGCCGTGCCTCCAGTTCGCCCGGTTGGCCATCATCCCCTCCTCCCAGTGTTACCGTCGTCCCGGCGATCCGTGGAGAAGCGGCCGCCTCATTTTGCCATAAATCCGAGACCCGAACCAGGATGGACTGCCCTTGCTCCAACCGCAGGACATAATCCTTCCCTTCCGGATCCCCGTTGATGATTCGTGCAAAATACCGGTCGTGTGCTTCCTCCATGGACAAGTTATCGTACACCTCACCCCGGACCAGCTCCCCCGATTTGAAGTAACGAAAGACGAGCCGGAAGCCGTTTCCCAGGACATCAGTCCCGGCCGGAAAATCCCCGCTGACGGGCTCATGGAACGTGACGGTATTCTGGTCGAAGTCGATGGTTTTCAGCCGGACCCTCTCCTGCAGGGACGGGCTGGTGGGGTGCACCAGGGTGAGAGAATCCGCCTGTTCCGGCACTGCATCGGCGTACAACCCTGCCACCGAAGACAGCACTGCGGTGCTGGTTCCCGCCGGCAGGGCCTGCACCAGTCCGGAGAGAATCATCTCTTCCGTGGCATGACTCTCCACCGTGACTTCCACCCCGTTACCCCAGGTGCCCTGATTTACGGCCTCAATCCGGATAGAGGGTTGGTCCGCACCATTCAGGAACACATGGTGAGCCGCGGCGGCCTTTTCGTGGATGATTCGTATCACCCGACAGCGCCGCCCTCCGTTGGCAAAAAAGGTGAAGACCGAGTAGGGCACATATCCGGATCCGGAAAACGAGCCGAATATTTCCAGGAACTGTCCCCAGCTGGTGAGGGGCTGCGGGAAGTTGACCGGCCCGCGTTCCGCCTGGCCGACGAAACCGGTGATATCCATACGGACTCCCACCGGGACCGGAACTTCAACTTCCCGAATGTACACCCCTGGTGTTCTTAAGCCATTCATGCGTTTTGTTTCGATTCCTCTCACCCGGAGGCGTTAATCTCCTCGTTAATGTTCGAGATCTCCCTGACCCACTGTTGGCGTTCCCGGTGGGACATCAGGAGAATCTCATCCCGGGACCAGTGAAAGTGGTATGCAACAAACGCTACCTCTCTGGAAATCTGCTCCAAAGGGTAGCGTACTACCCCCCCAAGCCCCGGCCCCCGTTCAGGAGGGCTTCTTCCACTTCAAACTGGTGCTCGCATTCAGGGCATAGCACCGTCATCCGGGCATCACCATTGGAGTTGATACGGCGATAGAAATCCTGGAGATACGCCAGATCAGACGAAAACAAATTTTCGATGACATTGGGAGAAATATCCTTCAGATCACCGAGTTTGGTCACGACCCTGGAGAGGAGAATGAGCACCAGGTAAGCCTTATTCCTGTGGACGCGGGGATCTTCCAGCGGGGCAATCTCATCTTTGGCGTTGGCCAGCCGCATGATCCCCTGTTTATGAAGATTCCCGTCCTTATCGACATACCCTTTCGGAAGGGTAAACTCGAATTCAGTTTGCAGCATGTTACACTCCTCGATTCGATCTCCTGAGATCAGGCGTTTTGCCGTTCAAGGCCTTCGTGGCAGATCTCAATGGATTCGATGGCGACCTCGTCCGAGGTTGCCTTCATATCCGGGCCGGTCCACTTGCAGGGCCAGGCCTCTCTGAGATTCCACCGAACCTTATCCTGCTTCAGTTCGTTCTGCAGCACAATGGAGACATTCCGTCGTTCGATGTCTCCATCCTGGACGAACTTCAACCAGGTCATCAGATCCTGGCTCACGGTCACGCCGCGCTTCAGGGTGATATTTCCGTATTTCATGAGCCCCGGAAGTTTCCGGGCCGTGATATCTTCCGTGCCTTCCCGGTATTCGATCGGCGTGCTCTCCGCCTGGAGACCGGTGCATTCGGAAAAACCGCCGCTCTGGATGCCGTCTATCTCCAGCTTGTAGTTATACGAGGCATAGGGATCGAATACGTCGCCTTCTCGTCTGGGCATAATACGTCTCCTTCTATTGGCTAACTAGTTCATGATTGTCCCCGGCAGGATGCAGCCGGCGCAGCTTACGCCCCTTCGCCCGGCCGTTGCTGCATAATCCGGAAGATCACGAATTCGGCGGGTTTGGAGGGAGCCACCCCGATCACGGTGATAACCCGCCCCAGATCCACCGATTCCTGCGGATTGGTCTCGGCATCGCACTTCACGAAGAATGCCTCTTCCGGTTTGCTCCCCACCAGTTTCCCTTCCAGCCACTGAATCCGGAGGAACGCGCTGACATTCCGTACGATTTTTGCCCACAGCACCGGATCGTTGGGTTCGAACACCACCCATTGGGTTCCTTCGTCAATAGACTCTTCCAGGAACAGGAACAACCGTCGCACATTGATGTATTTCCATTCCGGATCCTTGGAAACCGTGCGGGCGCCCCACAGCACGATCCCCAACCCCGGGAAGGAGCGGATCACATTCACTCCTTCGGGATTCAACAGGTCGTGCTCTCCTTTGGTCACGATCTTGTCGATGCCCACCACCGAGTTCAGAAATCCGTCTTCGACGCCGGCCGGAGCTTTGTGCACGCCCCGCCGCACGTCCGTGGCGGAATACGACCCCACCACCGCACCGGCAGGCGGCATGGACATGGGCCGGCCGGTCAGGGGATCCAACACCCGGACCCAGGGCCAGTACAGCGCACCAAAGGTGGAGTTAAACGCCTGCTGGCCTGCGTAGCTACCGGTGGCGTTTTTGAAATCCAGTACTTCTGTGACGGTTCGGGCCGAAGAGGAGATCTCCCCGACGTAGAAAACATCCTTCCGGTTTTCGCAGTAAGTCATACCGGCCAGGATGACCGAACGCAGAGTGATGCCGGGCGCAGACAGGATATTGATATCATCCACGGTATCGAAGGCGTAAAATCCAGTCCCGACGGATGAATTACCGATATAGTCGTTGGCGGCCTCCGCACTCCCGTTACTTCCTCCGGTCAGGAACACGTATCCGCTGGTGACAGCCGGTTGATCATTGGCGCCTGCACCGGCCACATCCTCCACCCGGATATACCGGGAACGCCCGCCCCCCTGATTAATCCGGTTTTCCACAAAATCGGTCGCATGGGTATTGACCATGGTCAGGTTGGCAAAGGTCTCCACGACGTCTTCTCCCTCCCGCACCAGCAGCGTAAAATCCTGAGCCGATACGATGGCTCCGTCCGGTACGGCCGCTCCGACCCCGCTGCTAAAAAAGACCTGTTTACCAGCCACCCGGTTCACTACACCGGTGGCGATGATGGTCGCCGGTGTCGAGGGATCCGCAAATCCCAGGACCGTCCCGACTTCTACCCCGGCGGCACTTAACAAAAGGGCGCTGGTATCGCCGGAAGATAGGGCGCCGTCCAGGATGGTGGAGAACTTGCTGGATGCCTTCACGGAAACACTGAGATTGTTACCCCAGGTGCCCTCGTTGATGGCGGTGATTTCCAACACGTCGTTGGTGGCGGCGTCTTCCAACGTCACGCCGGCAGCTCCGGCGGTCAGGGTGTCCGGATCGGTAATGTCCGTAAAGTGGGCTGTCCGGGTGACATAACACCGGGTGCCGCCCTCGGTGAAGAACTGTTGCACGGCATACGCCAGGTATTCACCGTTTACGAACCCTCCGAAATTCCGGGTAAAGTCCCCGAAGTTGGTGATTAAGACCGGGCGGCCCGGCCCGTCGTCATATTCGGCGCCCCCGATAGGACCCTTCTCTGCAATACCGATGAAAGCTCCGGTCGAGGTCCCGACTCCTTCAATGGGTTTTATCCCTGAAGAAACTTCTTCAACGTATACAGCTGGAGATAAATATTCTGGCATTGTACTTCTCCTTTAACGGTTAGACCCTGGACCATGGATATCACCTGCCCAGCGCACGGTCGGGTCGTTATTTTTCCGAAGACTTCTCCTCTTTCCCGGAAGCTCCCTCCTTGGAAGCTTTCTTCTTCTCCGATGACGCTGACTTCCCGGACCCCGCCTCCTCCAACACCGTGACGTTGGCACGGCTCAGGTGGAAGGCAATCTCCGGACTCTCCAGATGGGCTTGCTTCACCTCTACCACCTGCCGGGCAGGGATCTTGAGGGTTTTTCCCTCCGGCAGATTTACATACAGCGGTGTCTCACAATGGCTTTTCAACTTGGCGATTTTCTCGGCCATCTTTTCCTCCTTATTTCCTCTACCTTGGTTTATGTCTTCGCTACTTGCACATTGAGCAATGTACGCTCTCCCGAGTTTACGGAGAGATCTTCTGTGACCGAAGTATAGCCGGTTGCCGCAATTTGATAGGTCATCTCCGTCAGATCATCCTGTTCGGCTCCATTCGATAAAAACAACTCCCGGTTGAAGTAGATATGGTAATCGCCCTTGGGATTGGTGAGAGTTCGGACATCTTTTTCACTTCCCAGGACGATCACTCTGCCGCCGATTTCCACCGTGGCAATGTTCACCCCCTGAACATCCGTCCATTGGACATTCGTTCCGTTCACTTTGGTTAACCGGACCTCGGCTCCCGGTACCGGCACAGGCTCCTCTTCCGGAACGACCGGAGTATGTTCTTCGACCACTCGTCCAACCACCTGCGTAACTGGCTGTGGAAATTGATAATAGGGACTGTATTTCATGCGAACGGACTTCCCCCGAATAATGCGCACCGGATCACCGGCCGACAGCCCGGCCACACTCGCAACCGGCGCTTGCGTGACGCGTCCGATATCCAGAGTACTCACCAGTGAAGTGGACAGGCCGGACGCCAGGACCCGGGCCCCGCTTTGGATTACCTGATTCACGGAAACGGGATCGAATGTAATCGTATTCCCCCCATTGATCGATTTAACTGCGACCAGAAGTTCGTTGTCTCCTGCCGAGTCAATAATCAAGTCCGGGAATGGAATGGTGATATTCAGTGTTTCTGTGCGGCGCCAGTCACCGGACAGATGCAATACGTACTCTCCGAACCGGAGATCCGAAAACACAAACAGGCCTTCTGGTTTGTATTGGGGTGTTTTCTCCAGCCCGGCGAGTTCGGCGCGAAATCGTGCAAAGGCAAGAGGACGATAGGTCAGGTCCTCGATTGCCTGTCCAACCAGAGAAGCTTTTTGTGTGATCTTTTCGATAGGTGCTCTCCCTCTGTCCGGGAATATCGACCTGGAACGATCCTAGGTTCGATCATTCAGAAATCTGGCCCACCGGTCGGACGGTTCCATGAGGTGATATTTCAAGTGCCCTTGTCCGTTTTTTATCTCCTCTATCACCCCGTCCGCCATCAGACGATTCAGGTTTTTCAGAACTTCACGAGTAACCTGTTCGACCTCTTCCTCAAATGCCGCCAGAAGGATCCCGTTTAAATCATCCCCGTGATTGTTTTGAGCCAGGAGATGGACTATAATTTTTCGGCAAATATTTCTGTCAATATCAACCGTTACAAACGTCCTTTATGTGTACATGGATATAAGACAAACTTTGTACCAACTGGAGAGGTAACTTGTAAGTTACTATATTTATTTATCTTAACTTCAAAGACATTTCAGGTGGAATTTGGCGTGACTGTGATCTGATTGCTCTACCCCCGGTATCCGAATCCGGAGAAAAGCCCTTGTTCTGCCTGTGGCGCGGTGTGGCATCTCGGCCACAGGGCGCGGTATTATTTGTCACATTTTACCCTATACTGTCATATTATTGCATTCTTTTCACACGCCCGCCAGGTAGTATCCGCCGGACTGGAGACATTGTTGCGCCGGAGAATCTGCCGTGGCGCGGCCGTTCCGGCCGAGTTGATTTCTCTGAGGGGTGTTGTCGGAAAACGTCAGAATACGGAGAGTGTCCAAAGACATCACCAAAGGTAAATGCGGCCGGCGGAAGATCTCACACTGACCGGTTAGTCTCGAAATTCTATCGGTTTGATATCGTGCTTCTTCAGAAGACGATACAGGGCCCGCCGGTCTGTTTTCGCCAACCGGGCGGCATGGCTGATATTTCCTTTGCAGGCCGCCATGATATCGGTTAAATAATTTTGCTCGAAATCCTGGATGGCCCGTTGTTTTGCACCCTGGAACGAATCGAAATCGTTGGAATGTCCCCGGGGTTGTGTCACATGGAAATCCATCGGATCACATTCAATCCAGCCGCTCTGGCTCGTTACAACTGCGGACTGGATTACATTTTCCAGCTCCCGGATATTCCCGTGCCATTCCTGCTGCATCAAACGGCGTAAAGCCCGGGGTTTGATACCTTTAATAGAGATGCCGTACAGCGCACTGTATCGCTGGATGAAATATTTCGTCAACAGGGGAATATCTTCTTTTCTCTCACGGAGGGGGGGCAGGTCAATCCGGACCACGTTCAATCGATAGAACAGATCTTCCCGGAATGCCCCTCGTTGCACCAGCTCCCAAAGATTTTCTTTGGCCGCAGCGATAAAGCGAACATCGGCAGTCAAATCGCCCGCCTGACCGAGTGGCTTGTATTTTTTTTGTTCCAATAACCGGAGTAACTTCACCTGAGTGGATTCCGCCAGGGATTCGACCTCGTCCAGGAAAAGTGTCCCGCCATCGGCGGCACGGACCAGTCCCTTTTCCGACTCCCCGGCAGAGGTGTACGCACCTTTCCGGTGGCCGAAGAGTTCATTTTCAAACAGCGGGGAGGGAATGGCACCGCAATTGATCGCAACAAAAGGGCCCTCCGAACGGGGGCTGAAAAAATGAACGAGCTTTGCGCTGAGCTCTTTTCCCGTTCCGGTTTCACCGCATAAAAGTACGGTCACGTTATACCGGGCAACCCGACTTAATTTTTCTTTTATGTACATCAGATGCCGGGAATTGCCCTTCATCAAATCAAACCCGACCTCTTTCCGGACCTCCGCCCTGGCAGAAGTGATGGCATTCGTCGGATTACAGTGCAAAAACTGTTCTATATTGAAAAGGATATCCTGATCACAAAATGGAATAGTGATGAAGTTCCAAATATATTTCTGCAGGAGCGTACACGGTCCGCAGGAATCCGGACATTTGATAACACCGACCAGCGGGATATTCTGGAATCGCTGGAAAAAATCTTCATACCACAATTGATCTCGCCATTGCGAGACACAGTTGAATATGGCAAAAATCAAGTCCGGCGAGGTATTCGGGCGCTCTTCAACCGCCGTACATTCGTGCAGTACCCTGCACCGATAGGTGGTTTGCTCAGCAATAATCCTCTGTATTTTTTGTGACTCGGTACTCACACCCGGATCAAAAACCAATATGGAATATTCAGCCATCTTTTAATCCTTGTGTGTGTATTGGGTTTTAAAGGAATTCCAATCCGTTTCCGGTGTTTGTTAGGAGCAGAGGCCCTCAGGCATTGGGGATATTTCCAGGAAGGAGAATGGCATTCGAGCCCTCCCAACGAAACCAACAAAGACCGGGGGTGATCCGGTTAAGTTCCATTCACCAGGGAGAGGAACTCCAGTGTCCGATCAAAAAATGATGTGGGAGGAAAAATCTGCAGGGTCGGCGGCAAAGGATGTTCAACTGTACTGGAGAAATATTTTGGACCATGTCACGGCGCGGGTCAATGTTACCTTCCCACAACGAGTCCGCTTCCTCAGAAAAGACGGATGCCAGCGCTCCTTATCCGGGCATCCCCTTTTCGAATACATTATACCTCCTTTTTGCGACTTGGCGAGTTTCTATCGGATTTAAGTGCATTCTCCCCGGTGATTCTTCATGCAAATTCCATTATTAATGGAAGACATCTGTTTAATCCAACGTATTGCATCCATTACACGAAAGTCTAATTAATACAACAAGGTAAGCGTTCTCTTCATACAATATAGAACCCCGGTATATTTTGGTCAATTAGAAAAATAACGCAAATTTTGTAAAAATTTGCGCTATTTTGCTACCAACTACTTATTAATTCAGAACTTGAAGAGACACCACCCGA
>Ga0209918_1000550_pt1 | contig 24051 bp, 16 predicted proteins | sample SalPonD_shore_MG_FD_185712 | JGI IMG/M metagenome (GOLD analysis project Ga0209918, IMG submission 185712) | Salt pond soil microbial communities from South San Francisco under conditions of wetland restoration - Salt Pond MetaG... | ecosystem: Environmental > Aquatic > Marine > Intertidal zone...
GGCCAGCCCCGGTGCACGCTGATAACCCAGGGTCGTGCAGGCGGCTTTGAGCTTGTGTGCGGTGCCGACCAGCCCTTTGAATTTGCTCTCGAACCGCCGGGTCATATAAAGCCAGTACTGAGGCTCGATAGCGAGCCGCTCCAGGACGGGTGGAACATCAGCCGGGATAGCCCCGCGTTTGCCTTCCCGCAGCGCTCGTCCCGTCCAGTCGACCAACTCCAGATAGTCGGCCAGGCGGAAAGGAAGGCCCTTGGGCATGTCCTCCCGGGGATTGCCGACCAAGGGCATCAGCTCTGGGGGTTGGCCGTTGCCATCGGTTTGGCCGCCGAGGGCATGGCGGATCCGCTGCTGGACGGACGTGTAATCGGAATCCTCGGGTGTCTCGGCCATGGCCGCCCGGATGGGGTTGAGGTCGACGTAGGCCAGGCAGGCGGCGAGGGCCTTCTCATCGAGCAGCGCCTGGGACTTGAATCGCCCCTCCCAGAATCGCCCGGTGCAGCCGTCCTCGGCGTTGGCCTGGCGGGCGATGGCCTCGTTCAGGCATCTCATATACCAGCTGATGTCCATCAGCCGGGCCCGCCACTCGGCGACCAGGGCCTTGACCAGAGCGGACTCGGCCTTGGACAGGGGCTCTCCCGCCAGGAACCGCTGAGCCAAGGGATGGCCGGTGAACAGCTCCCGCCACCGCGTTACCACCTCGGCGTCTTCCCAGCCCTCGGCCTGCGCCCGGTCGATGTGCAGCACCACGTGGTAGTGATTGGACATCACCGCGTAGGCGCAGACGTCGACGGCGAACACGGAGGCCAGCTGGAGCATCCGATCCCGGATCCATTGGCGCCGGTGCTCGTAGCTTTGCCCGGACTGGGAATCCTCCCCGCATAGAAAGGCGCGGCGCACGCAGCGGGAGACGCAGTGGTAGTAAGGCGTGGCCTCCAGGGAGACCAGGGTCTTCCGTGGCTTGGGCATGACATCACTCCTTGATATCGAATGCCCGGTCAGCTTGGCACAGCCTCGCGGAGGTGGCAAGCTGAACATGGGTGTCCAGTGAGACGCCGGTGAGACGCACTGCGCCGCGTTGCGGCTTGTCCCCACAGTTTCAACGTTATGTGCGCATGAGCCATGGCATTGAGCGAGATAGAAAAGAAGCGTTGCGAAAAGGCCGTGTCGGCGTTCGTGGAGAAACGTCGGCCGCCCGCGCACATTCGAAGCCAGCTTGACCTCGGATACAGGCTCACAGGGCAAAGTGTGGAGATATTTGAGATTCGTCCCGATTGGCGAGACGCAACCCAAACGATCGAGGAGCCGGTGGCCAAGGCTACCTATGTGAGAAGCCGGCATGTATGGAAGGTATATTGGCAGCGCGCTGACCTGAAGTGGCACCGGTACAACCCGGATCCTGAGGTGGGTGGTATTGATGACTTTCTGAGAATTGTCGATGCCGATGAGTACTGCTGCTTTTTCGGATGATGATCAAGCAGTGTGAACGGTGATCGTTTTCGCCTGGCGGGCGAGCCCCGATATCGGCAGCGGGGAGCTTGCAGGTCGCCGGGCGGGTGTCGCAAAATCACTGCATGACGCCTGACGACACCACGCACCTGCGGATCTCCGCCCGCGTTTCGATTCCTCTCGCCGAGATCGAATGGACGGCGGTGCGCGCCCAGGGCGCGGGTGGGCAGAACGTGAACAAGGTCGCGAGCGCGGTGCACCTGCGCTTCGATATCGGGGGCTCGTCGCTGCCGGATTTCTACAAGGAGCGTCTGCTGAAGCGGCGCGACCAGCGGGTCACGAAGGACGGAGTGGTCGTCATCAAGGCGCAGCGCTACCGCACCCAGGAGAAGAACCGGGAGGAGGCGCTGGAGCGCCTGCGCGAGTTGGTGAAGAGCGTTGGCGTGACGCCCAAGGCGCGCAAGCCGACGAAGCCTTCGAAGGCGGCGAAGCAAAAGCGTCTGGATCAGAAGTCGCGGCGGGGGAAGATCAAGTCGCTGCGGCGGAAGGTGGAGGATTGATTTGATCCCCTCACCCCTACCCCTCTCCCTGTGGGAGAGGGGTATAGGGCGAAGCAAAAGCGTCTGGATCAGAAGTCGCGGCGGGGGAAGATCAAGTCGCTGCGGCGGAAGGTGGAGGATTGAATTGGCGTTTTTGCTCGTTCGGTTGAAGGGTTTGCCTTCGCCTATTTTGGATCCCCTCATCCTGTCCTTCCACCCCACAAGGGGGTACCGAGGTCCCTAAGGGAGAAGGGACCCTTCGTTCACTTGCGACGAGTCCGAACGGTTTAGCTGTACGTTCTGAGGTGAAAGAGGCTACTGACGGCGCGGCCGGGGACGGGACCCTTCGCTTCATATAGGTGGTAAGTTGAAGGCTATTGTCATTACCGAGGGGTGCCGCAGACGGGGCACTCGGGATCTTTCTTTAGTTTCAACGTCCGCCATTCCATCGCCATGGCGTCGAACAGCAGCACCCGCCCCTCGAGCGGCTCGCCGATGTCCAATAACACTTTAATGGCTTCAACGGCCTGCAGGCTGCCGATGACGCCCACCACGGGCGCGAGGATGCCGTTCTCGCTGCAGGTCTCCTCGATACCGCCCTCGTCCTTGTACAGGCAGCGGTAGCAGGGGCCGCCGCGCTCGGGGCGGAACACCGAGACCTGTCCTTCCATGCGGATGGCGGCGCCGGAGACCAGGGGCTTGCCGGCGGCGACGCAGGCTTCGTTCAGGGCGAAGCGCGTGGCGAAGTTGTCGCTGGCGTCGATGACGACGTCGGCCGCCGCGACCTGGGCGGCGAGGGCGTCGCCCTCCAGGCGCGCGGCGACGGTGTTGACCTTCACGTCCGGATTGAGCGCGGCGAGGGTGTCGCGCGCCGATTCGACCTTGGGCCGGCCGAGGTCGGCGCCGCGGTGCACGACCTGGCGCTGCAGGTTGGACAGCTCGACCTGGTCGTAGTCGACCAGCGTGAGGTGGCCGACGCCGGCGGCGGCCAGGTACATGGCCACGGGGGAGCCCAGGCCGCCGACCCCGAGCACCATCGCGCGCGAGGCGAGCAGGCGCTCCTGACCCTCGGTGTCGACCTGGGGCAGCATGATCTGGCGGCTGTAGCGCAGCAGGCGCTCGTCGTCGAGCACGGCGTCGGGTTCGGGGGGGGCAGAGGCTCTGGCTGTGGGCTGGTCGGACATCGTTTGGCCGGCTGGCATCGGGTGAATGTTCAACAATTATAAATCATGACGCGGCCGGGAGCCGGCGCGTGGGAGGGGGGCGCGTCGAATGCGCGGGTGGCGGCGCCGGTTTAGGGCGGGATCAGAGGTAGCTGCGCCAGTGGTCGGGTCGATGGTCGCGGCAGCCGTGCTCCAGGCGCTGGTAGCGGCTGACGAACACACCGTCGGTGCAGTTGGTCTTGCCCTTGGCGCAGCCCAGGTTGGCGCGCGCGGTCTCCTCGGTGTAGTGGATGAGGGCCCGCTTGAGCTTGGTCATGAGGCTGTTGTCGAGGTGGAAGCCGACCTCGGCCAGGCCCGATTCGATCTCCCGGTAGGTGATGACGGTGAGGTCATAGCTCAGGTGCAGGCGGTGGGGCTCGATGGGGCGCGGCTCGCGTATACCCTCCATGTCGGTCAGCAACAGGGCCGCCGAGCCCGCCTGGTTGGGGTCGGGGTGGAGGGGACAGAACAGGATTTCGCGTTGCTTGATCACGGCACCCACCGCTGGCCGGGGTTTCCCTAACATCCTAGCGCCCCCGCCGGTTTAATCAAGAATTAATCAATGAACTCCGTGTGGATAAGTGCTTACTTACGCGAGGCCGGGCGCGCCGCCGGGCCGCCGGCCCAGGCTGACGCGGGGCTGGCCGGCCGCGTCGCGCAGGCAGGTGATGTCCAGGAATCCCCTTGCGTCCAGGACCTTGGCCACGGCCGCGGCCTGGTCGAAGCCGTGTTCGAGCAGCAGCCAGCCGCCCGGGCGCAGGCAGTGCGGGGCCTGGCCGGCGATGCGCCGGATGGCGTCCAGGCCGTCGGGCCCGGCGGCCAGGGCCCCGACGGGCTCGAAGCGCACGTCGCCCAGGCCCAGGTGCGGGTCGCCCTGGGCGACGTAGGGCGGGTTGGCGGCGATGAGGTCGAAGGCGCCCTCGCGAAAGGGCGCCAGCCAGTCGGCGCAGACGAAGGCGACCCGGCCGGGGACGTGGCGCCCGGCATTGGAACTGGCGACGGCCAGGGCCGCGGCCGAGCGGTCGGTGGCAATGAGCGTGCAGGCCGGGCGTTCGGCGGCCAGGGCGATGGCGATCGCCCCCGAGCCCGTGCCCAGGTCCGCCACTTGCCACGTTGCATCGGTCGGGATGCGCTCCAGCGCGGCCTCGACCAGCCGCTCGGTGTCCGGGCGCGGGATCAGCGTGGCCGGCGTGACCGCGAGCGCGCGCGACCAGAACTCGCGCCCGCCGAGCAGATAGGCCACCGGCTCGCCGCCCGCGCGGCGCGCGACCAGCGACTCGAACGCCGCCGCACTGTCGGCGTCGAGCTCGCGCTCCGGCCAGGCGTACAGATAGGTGCGCGGCCGGCCCAGCACATGGGCGAGCAGCAGCTCGGCATCCAGCCGCGCGGTCTCGTGGGTGGCGGCCAGGCGCTGTGCCGCGGAGTTAATGGCGTCGCGGATGTTCATCTCAGAGTTGGCAGTTGGCAGATGTCAGTTGGCAGAAAAGAAAGGCCGACATATCTTCGTTCTTGCTGCCAACTGCCAACTGCCAACTGCCAACTGCCAACTGCCAACTGCCAACTGCCAACTGCCAACTGCCAACTGCCAACTGCCAACTGCCAACTGCCAACTGCCAACTGCCAACTGCCAACTGCCAACTGCCAACTGATGACTGCCGACTCAGCCGCTTATAGCGGCCAACTGGTCGGCCTGGTATTCGTTGACCAGGGGGTCGATGACTTCGTCGAGGCCGCCCTGCATGACCTCTTCGAGCTTGTAGAGCGTGAGGTTGATGCGGTGGTCGGTCACTCGCCCCTGGGGGAAGTTGTAGGTGCGGATGCGCTCGGAGCGGTCGCCGCTGCCGACCAGCAGGCGCCGGGTGGCGGCCTGTTCGCTCTGGCGGCGCTCCTCCTCGATGCTGGTGAGCTTGGCGGCGAGCAGCGACATGGCGCGGGCGCGGTTTTTGTGCTGGGAGCGCTCGTCCTGGCATTCGACCACGATGCTGCTGGGGATGTGGGTGATGCGAATGGCCGAGTCGGTCTTGTTCACGTGCTGGCCGCCGGCGCCCGAGGCGCGGAAGGTGTCGACCTTGAGGTCGGCCGGGTTGATGTCGACCTGCTCCATCTCGTCGGCCTCGGGCATGACGGCCACGGTGCAGGCCGAGGTGTGGATGCGGCCCTGGGATTCGGTCTCGGGCACGCGCTGGACGCGGTGGGCGCCGGACTCGAACTTCAGGCGCGAGTACACGCCATCGCCGCTGACGCGGGCGACGACCTCCTTGTAGCCGCCGTGCTCGCCGTGGCTTTCGCCGATGATCTCCACCGACCAGCGCCGGCGCTCGGCGTAGCGCAGGTACATGCGCATGAGATCGCCGGCGAACAGCGCGGCCTCGTCGCCGCCGGTGCCGGCGCGGATCTCCAGGAACACGTCCTTGGTGTCGTTGGGGTCGCGCGGCAGGAGGTGTTTTTGCAGCGCCAGTTCGAGTTCGTCGCGCCGGGCGGCGGCGGCCTCGAGCTCGTCCTCGGCCATGGCGCGCAGCTCCGGGTCCTCGTCGCGCAGCATCTCCTGGGCCGAGGCGATCTCATCGAGCGTGGCCTGGTAGTCGCGGAAGCTCTCGACCACCGGGTTGAGCTGGGCGTACTCCTGGGACAGGGCGCGGAACTGCTTTTGGTCGCCGATCACGGAGGGGTCGGCCAACAGGGCGTTGATCTCCTCCAGGCGCTCGGCCAGGTTCTCGAGTTTGGCTTGGATCGACGGCTTCACGGGGTTTCAGTGATCGCGGTCGTCCTGGAGATTGAGCAGCAGGCGGGTGATGCGCATCAGCTCCGGGTCGCCCTCGTAGGCGGCGCGGTGCAGCTGCACGGTGGGCGCGTGAATCAGACGATTGGTCAGCAGGCGCCCGAGCTGGGCGAGGACCTCGTCGGGGTCCTTGCCGGCGGCGAGCTGGCGCCGCGCGGCCTCCACGGTGGCGTCGCGCACCTCTTCGGCGTGCTCGCGGTAGCTGCGGATGGCGTCCACGGCCTGCAGCGAGTTCAGCCAGCCCATGAAGTGCGAGACCTGGGAGTCGATGATCTCCTCGGCCTGCTGGGCGGCCTCCTCGCGCGAGCGGCGGTTCTCCTCGATGACCTCCTGCAGATCGTCGACGGTGTAGAGATAGACGTCGTTCAGGCCGCTGACCTCGGGCTCGATGTCGCGCGGCACGGCGATGTCGACCATGAACATGGGCCGGCGCTTGCGCGCCTTCAGGGCGCGCTCCACGGCGCCCTTGCCCAGGATGGGCAGCGGGCTGGCCGTGGAGGAGATGGTGATGTCGGCCTCGGCCAGGTGCTCGGGCACGTTGTTCAGGGCGATGGCGTAGCCGTTGAATTCGTCGGCCAGGGCCTGGGCCCGCTCGACGGTGCGGTTGGCCACGATGAGCTGGCGGATGCCGTTCTCGCGCAGGTGGCGGGCGACCAGCTCGATGGTCTCGCCCGCGCCGATGAGCAGCGCGGTGTGCTCGCCCATGTCGGCGAAGATCTGCTTGGCCAGGCTGACCGCGGCGAAGGCCACGGAGACGGGGCTGGCGCCGATGGCGGTGTCGGTGCGCACCTGCTTGGCCACCGAGAAGGTGTGCTGGAACAGGCGGTTGAGCAGCCGGCCGACGGTGCCGGCGTCCGAGGCCTGCAGGTAGGCCTCCTTGAGCTGGCCCAGGATCTGGGGCTCGCCCAGGACCAGCGAGTCCAGGCCGGAGGCCACGCGCAGGATGTGGCGCACGGCCTGCTGGTCGGGGTGGATGTACAGGTAGGGCGCGACGTCCTCGGGCTCGAGGTGGTGGTAGTCGCGGAACCAGTCGATGACCGCCTGGTCGGCGTCCGACTCGACGCCCAGGTACAGCTCGGTGCGATTGCAGGTCGAGAGGATGGCGGCCTCCTGCACCGAACCGCGGCTGGCCAGGTCGCGCAGGGCCTCGGACAGCTTTTCCGGGGCGAACGAGACCCGCTCCCGGATATCCACGGGGGCCGTCTTGTGGTTGATGCCAAGGGCCAGCAGCGTCATGCGCTCATGCCTGTTCGTCACAGCCGGGCCGGAGGCGGGCCCCGTCGGGCTCGAGGGGGCCATTTCGTCGTCCGGCGTCAAACGGACGATTCTGCGGTATTGCCCGGTGAAAAAACAAGTGCGAGCCTTAATTATAAAGGTAAAACGCGACAAAGTTCGTTATAGTGGCCCGGACGGCAACGGCCGGCCGTCGCGCAGCACACCCACTGTCTGGAATGGATCCATGAAGAAAGTCGTTTTCGCCCTCGTCCCTCTGCTGTTCGGCCTGTCCGCCTGCTCCCAGATGCCCACGCGCTCCCAGGGCGGCGGGGCGGCGCCCGAGCAGGCGCCCCAAACGGCGCCCGCCGCCACCAAGGCCCCGGCCGCCGCCGGTTCGCAGGCCGCGGCCGAGGACCAGCTCAGCCCCGAGCTGCTGTTCCGCCTGCTGGTGGCCGAGGTCGCCGGCCAGCGCGGCCAGCTCAAGGTCTCGGTGGACAACTACGTCGCCGCGGCCAGGCTCTCGCGCGACCCGCGCATCGCCGAGCGGGCCACCCGCATCGCCGTCTATGCCCGCGACGACGCCAAGGCCCTGGAGGCCGCGCGGCTGTGGGCCGAGCTCCAGCCCCAGGACATGGACGCCCAACAGGTGGTCGCCGCCCTGCTGGTGCGCAACGGCAAGACCGACGAGGCCCTGGCCCATCTGGAGCGGGTGGTCGAGGCCAGCAAGGCCCAGGGCTACAAGGGCTACATGCTGGTCACCAGCCTGCTCAGCCGCGAGAAGGACAAGGAAGCGGCCATGCGCGTGATGGGCCAGCTGGTCCAGCGCCACCAGGACAACCCCGACGCGCTCTACGCCTACGGCCACCTGGCCGTGTCGGTCGGCAAGCTCGACATCGCCCGCCAGGCCATCGACAAGGTCATCAAGCTGCGCCCGGGCTGGACCCAGGCCTATATTCTCAGCGCCAGCATCGACGAGCGCCGGGGCCACCCCGAACAGGCCCTCGCGCAGCTCAAGGGCGCCGTCCAGCGCTACCCCAAGAAGGACGACCTGCGGCTGTATTACGCGCGCCAGCTCATCGACGCCAAGCAGCTGGACAAGGCCCGCGACCAGTTCAAGGCGCTGCTGGCTCACTCGCCGCGCAACGCCGACGCCCTGTTCGCCATGGGCCTGCTGGAGCTGCAGGCCAACCGGCTGGATCCGGCCGCCGGCTATTTTCGCCGCCTGATCAAGACCGGTCAGCGGGTCAGCGAGGCCAGCTACTTCATGGGCCAGATCGAGGAGGCGCGCGACAAGCCCAAGCGCGCCATCCGTTGGTACGGGGTGGTCCGCGAGGGCAAGTACTACGTCGAGGCCCAGATCCGCGTCGCCGTGCTGCTGGCCAAGGCCGGCCAGGTCAAGGCGGCCCAGGACCGTCTGCACCAGCTCGAGCCGCAGAGCGCGGCCATGAAGCACCGCCTGCTGCTGGCCGAGGGCGAGATCCTGCGCGAGGTCAAGCACTACAAGCAGGCGTTCGAGCTGTACAGCAAGGCCCTGAAGGACGACCCGGACGACGCCGACCTGCGCTATGCGCGCGCCCTGACCGCCGAGAAGCTCGACCGGCTGCCCGTGGTCGAGTCCGACCTCAAATACATCATCAAGCGCGAGCCGAACAATGCCCAGGCCCTCAACGCCCTGGGCTACACGCTGGCCGACCGGACCAAGCGCTACCAGGAGGCGCTCGGCTACATCCAGCGCGCCTTGAAGCTCCAGCCCGACGACCCGGCCATCCTGGACAGCATGGGCTGGGTCCAGTACCGGCTCGGCCACCTCGACCGGGCCGCCCAGTACCTGCGCCAAGCCTTCGGCAAGATGAAGGACGCCGAGATCGGCGCCCACCTGGGCGAGGTGCTCTGGGTCAGCGGCAAGCAGGCCGAGGCACGTAAGGTATGGAACGAGGCGCTGAAGACCTCGCCGGACCACGAGTCCCTGCTCAAGGTGATCCGGCGCTTCACGAAATGAGCCCGCGCCGCGTGCGCCCCCTCGCGATACGAGCCCTGCTGGCCGGCGGCGCCGGCGTGCTGGCGGTGTTGGCCGGTTGCGCCCAGGCGCCCGTGCGCGGTCCCGTCTCCGACGTCCAGCGCGCCTGGCACGAGCGCGAGCAGCGCCTGAGCAAGCTCGTGCACTGGGACCTGTCCGGGCGCATCGGGGTGAAAAACGGCAGCGATGCCTGGCAGGGCACGCTGAGTTGGCATCAGTCTCCCAAGGACTACCGCATCGAGGTCGACGGGCCTTTCGGCCAGAGCCAGTTCCAGCTCCAGGGCGGGCCCAAAGGCGTGACCCTGTACACCGCCGACAAGCGCCAACACAGGGCGCGCGATCCCGAACAGCTCCTCTATGCCGAGACCGGCCTGCAGATGCCGGTCGCGGGCCTGCGCTACTGGGTCTTGGGCCTGACGGCGCCGCACGCTGCCGGCGCCCGGCCCGGTCCCGCCGCCGGCCGCCGCTTCGACGACCAGGGCCGCCTGACCCGGTTCACCCAGGGCGGCTGGCAGGTGCGCATCCCCGGCTACACCCGGGTCGGCGCCTATGACCTGCCGAAGAAGGTCTTCATCAGCCGCGGCGCCATCGGCCTGCGGCTGGTGGTCGACCGCTGGCGCCTGCACACGGCCAACGGCCTGGAGACCCTGCGCCTGCGGTCCGGACGACGGCTGGCGGCCGCGGGCGGTCCATGACGGCCTCGATCGGCTGGCCCGCGCCGGCCAAGCTCAATTTACTCCTCAACATTACCGGACGCCGCGACGACGGCTATCATTTACTGCAGACGGTGTTCCAGTTTCTGGACCACGGCGACCGGCTGGATGTCGAGGTCCGCACCGACGGCGCTATCGGCCGCGTGAGCGATCTGGCGGGGGTGGCGGCCGAGGACGATCTGGTGCTGCGCGCCGCCCGGCTGCTGCAGGCCGAGACCGGCTCGACGCTGGGGGCCGATATCCGGCTCGACAAGCGCCTGCCCCTGGGCGGGGGGCTGGGCGGGGGCAGCTCGGATGCCGCCACGACGCTGGTCGCGCTCAATCGCCTGTGGGGGACCGGGCTGGACGAGGACTCGCTGGCGGCGCTGGGCCTGCGCCTGGGGGCGGACGTGCCCGTGTTCGTGCACGGGCGGGCGGCCTGGGCCGAGGGGGTGGGCGAGATACTCGAGCCGATCGAGCTGTCCGAGCCCTGGTACGTGGTCCTGGTGCCGCCCGTAACCGTTTCAACGGCCGAGATTTTCTCTGCCCCGGAATTGATACGCGATGGCCATCCCATTACAATACGCGACTTTCTCCGTGGACAGGGCGCCAACGTCTGTGAGCCCGTGGTCCGGCGCCGATATCCCCCGGTGGATGCCGCGATGCACGCGCTCGATGCGGCGCTGGGCGGGGTTGCCGGGCCGGGTGGCCGGGCCCGCCTGACCGGCACCGGCGCCTGCGTATTCGCCGCGTGCCCCGACGAGCACCAGGCCCGTGCGGTCTGGGAATCGCTCTCGGGCGAATGGACGGGCTTCGTGGCCCGCGGCCTGAACCGCTCGCCGCTGGCGCTGCGACTGGCCGCCGAGGCGGCGGGCGGATGATGGGGCCGCCCTGGCGCTGTGAGCAGGCGAGCATGAATTGGGACGCAGCCAAGCGGTAAGGCACTGGGTTTTGATCCCAGCATTCCCAGGTTCGACGACGCCGCGCAGCGGCGGCGAACGGTGTCGGCGCGACAGCGCCGACACCGGCCCCGAAGCGCTCAGCGCGAGGGGCGAGGGCCGCAGGCCCGAGTAATCCTGGCGCCGCCCGGCGAGCCGTAGACATGTGAGACAATTGGGGCGTAGCCAAGCGGTAAGGCACTGGGTTTTGATCCCAGCATTCCCAGGTTCGAATCCTGGCGCCCCAACCAAGTAGAGTTTGAGTACGGCGTGGAGCGCGCCAGGATGAGAACCGGGAAGGTTCGACGACGCCGCGCAGCGGCGGCGAACGGGGGCGGCGCGACAGCGCCGACACCGGCCCCGAAGCGCTTCAGCGCGAGGGGCGAGGGCCGCAGGCCCGAGTAATCCTGGCGCTGGCCGATACGACCGGGCCAAGTAGAGTTTGAGTACGGCGTGGAGCGCGCCAGGACGAGAACCGGGAGGGTTCGACGACACCGCGCAGCGGGGTGAAGCCGCTTGAGCGCGAAACGACCAGGCGCGGCCGGGCCGCGCACGGAGTGAGCATGGGAACCCGCAAGGTTCAACCCGATCACGAGAAACCGGCCGGAGACCAGGGCGAGCGCCCGGACGAGGCCGCGCCGGCCGGCGAGCCGGCCCTGCGCGAGGGCTTACCGCCGCGCGTGGTCCTGGCCGCCGAGCCGAATGCCGGGGTGTTGGTTCGCCCGGCCGATGGGCCGCTGCGACCCGATACGCAGCATCACAGACCGACCCACGAGGGGGGCATGATGAACGGCAGCATGGTTGTCTTCTCGGGCAACGCCAATTTGCAGCTGGCCAATGACATCTGTGCCAAGCTCAGCCTTCCCCTCGGCAAGGCGCACGTCGGGCACTTCAGCGACGGCGAGGTGCTGGTCGAGATCATGGAAAACGTCCGCGGCAAGGACGTGTTCATCGTGCAGCCGACCTGCGCGCCGACCAACGACAACCTGATGGAGTTGCTGGTCATGGTCGACGCGATGCGCCGGGCCTCGGCCAACCGGGTCACCGCGGTGATTCCGTACCTGGGCTACGCGCGCCAGGACCGGCGCCCGCGTTCGGCGCGTGTGCCGATCAGCGCGAAGGTCGTGGCCGACATGATCTGTAACGTGGGCACCGACCGCGTGCTGACCGTGGACCTGCATGCCGATCAGATCCAGGGCTTTTTCTCGGTGCCGGTGGACAACGTCTATGCCTCGCCGATCCTGCTCGGCGAGGTCTGGCGCCAGAAGTACCCCGACCTGATGGTCGTCTCGCCGGACGTGGGCGGTGTGGTCCGTGCCCGGGCGCTGGCCAAGCGCCTGGACGATGCGGACCTGGCGATCATCGACAAGCGCCGCCCGCGCGCCAACGAGGCGCAGGTGATGAACATCATCGGCGATGTCGAGGGGCGCAGCTGCGTCATCATCGACGACCTGGTCGACACCGCCGGCACGCTGTGCCAGGCGGCCAATGCGCTCAAGGCGCACGGGGCGGCGCGCGTGGTCGCCTACTGTACGCACGCGGTGCTCTCCGGCTCGGCCATCGACAACATTACGGGCTCGCAGCTCGACGAGCTGGTGGTGACCGATACCATACCGCTGAGCCCGGCGGCGCGGGCCTGCGACAAGATTCGCCAGCTCAGCATTGCGAGCATGCTGGGCGAGACCATGCGCCGGGTGAGCAACGAGGAGTCGGTCAGCTCCTTGTTCATGGACTGAGCGCAACACGTATTCCGGATGCCGGCGACAGGCCGGTACCGGTCTTGGGCCACCCCTGGTCGCGGGGGTGGCGTTTCAGGCCACCCCTGGGGTGGCCGTTTTCGTCAACACAGGAGCATCAACGATGAGCGTTGATTTCGTATTGAATGCAGAACGCCGTAACGACGAGGGGAAAGGTGCGAGCCGCCGCCTGCGTCGCACCGGCCGTGTCCCGGGCGTGATCTACGGCGCGGGTAAGGATGCGGTGTCCATCAGCCTGAATCACAAGGATCTGCTGAAGAACCTCGAGAGCGAGGCCTTCTACTCGCACATCCTGACCGTCAAGCTCGACAGCGGCGAGGAGCAGGCCATCCTCAAGGACCTGCAGCGCCATCCCTCCAAGCCGGCCGTGCTGCACATCGATCTGCAGCGCGTCAGCGCCAACGAGAAGATCCGCGTGCACGTACCGCTGCACTTCATGGGCGAGGAGGTCGCCCCGGGCGTCAAGCAGGGCGGCGGCGTGGTCGCTCACAGTTTGACGGAAGTCGAAGTCAGCTGCCTGCCCAAGGACCTGCCGGAGTTTATCGAGGTCGATCTCAGCAAGCTCGACCTCAACGAGCCGGTGCACCTGTCGGAGCTGAAGCTGCCCGCCGGCGTCGAGATTGTCGAGCTGGCCCATGGCCATGACCTGCCCGTGGTCAGCATCCACGTGCCGCGCGCGGCCAAGGAGCCCGAAGCGGCTCCCGAGGAAGCGGGTGAAGAGGCACCGGGCGAAGAGGCCGGCGGCGAGTAACCGCCGTCGAGCGCAGGAGCGCGGAAGCCGGCGTTGGGGGTGGATATCGAGCTCATTGTCGGCCTGGGTAATCCCGGGCCGGAGCACGAGCGCACGCGCCACAACGCCGGCTTCTGGTTCGTCGACGCCATCGCCGATGGCGCCTCGTTCAAGGCCGAGTCCAAGTTCCACGGCCAGGTGGCCAGGGCGCACCTGGACGGTGGCGACGTGTGGCTGCTCAAGCCCGACACCTACATGAACCGCAGCGGCCAGGCCGTGGCCGCCCTGGCGCGTTTTTACAAGATCCCCGCCGAGAAGATACTGGTCGCTCACGATGAGCTCGATCTCGAGCCCGGCGTGGTGCGGCTCAAGCAGGGCGGCGGTCACGGCGGGCACAACGGCCTGCGCGATATCGTCAGTCACCTCGGCGCCAACGGCTTTGTTCGCCTTCGCATCGGCATCGGTCATCCCGGCAGCGCGCGCGAGGTCGTCGACTACGTGCTGAGCCGCCCCTCGGTCGCCGACCGCGAGGCCATCGAGTCGGCCATCGACCAGGCGCGGGCCGTGCTGCCCCTGGCCCTTGCCGGCGAGCTGCCCCGGGCCATGAATCAACTTCACAGCCGCTGAGCCGCGCGGCGCTACGATCGGACACGACTATGGGATTTACCTGCGGAATCGTCGGCCTGCCCAACGTCGGCAAGTCGACGCTGTTCAACGCCCTGACCAAGGCCGGTATCCAGGCCGAGAACTACCCGTTTTGCACCATCGAGCCGAACGTGGGCGTGGTGGCCGTGCCCGACCCGCGCCTGGACGCGCTCGCCGAGATCGTCAAGCCCCAGAAGGTCATACCCACGACCATGGAGTTCGTCGACATTGCCGGTCTGGTCGCCGGCGCCTCCAAGGGCGAGGGCCTGGGTAATCAGTTCCTGGCCAATATCCGCGAAACCGACGCCATCGCGCATGTCGTGCGCTGTTTCGAAAATGACGACGTGGTGCACGTGGCCGGCAAGATCGACCCCGTCGGCGACATCGAGGTCATCAATACCGAGCTCGCCCTGGCCGATCTGGACACCGTCGACAAGGCCCTGAATCGGGTCGGGCGCCAGGCCAAGTCCGGGGACAAGGAGGCGCTCGCCCGCCACAAGCTCTACGAGCAGCTGCGCGATACGCTCGATGCGGGCAAACCGCTGCGGGCGCTGGACCTGGACAAAGACCAGCGCGCCCTGGTCCATGAACTGCACCTGCTGACCCTCAAGCCGACCATGTATATCGCCAACGTGGCCGAGGACGGCTTCCACGACAACCCCCACCTCGATGCGGTGCGGGCGCTGGCCGAGGCCGAAGGCTCCGAAGTGGTACCGGTCTGCGCCTCCATCGAGGCCGAGCTGGTCGAGCTCGATGAGGCCGGCAAGCAAGAGTTCCTCAAGGAGATGGATCTGGACGAGCCTGGCCTGAACCGGGTCATTCGCGCCGGCTACAGGCTGCTCGGCCTGCAGACCTACTTCACGGCCGGCGAAAAAGAGGTGCGCGCCTGGACCGTGCGCATCGGCGCCACGGCGCCGCAGGCCGCGGCGGTCATCCATACCGACTTCGAAAAGGGCTTCATTCGCGCCGAGGTCGTCGCCTACGACGACTTCATCCAGTACGTCGGCGAGCACGGGGCCAAGGAGGCGGGCAAGTGGAGGCTGGAGGGCAAGGACTACATCGTCCAGGAGGGCGATGTGATGCATTTTCGTTTCAACGTCTAAATAGAAGTTCCGAATACCAGATCATTTTGGTTCAACGGAGTGTGATGATGTTGTCCAGGACTCGCAGTGAATACATCCCTGTATGCTCGGCGGCCGCGTCCATGCGGCCGACGGTCCTGGACGACATCATCACACCCCGCACCTGTACTGGTATTCGGATCAGCTATTTAGCCGCGCGTGCGCCTCGGCCGGGGCCTTAGAGCCAGCGCTCGCGCGTGCGGGCGAGCCGCGCCAACGAACCGAGCGTATCGGGCGCCAGGCACAGATAGCCCTGTATCGCGTCGCATCCCCACTCGGCGAGCAGCGCCCGCTGCTCCGTGGTCTCGACCCCCTCGGCGATGACCTCTATTCCCAGATTGTGGGCCATGGCGATGATGGCCGTGACGAGGGCCCGGTCGTTGGCGTTGCGTCCGATCTGCTGGACGAAGCTGCGGTCGATCTTCAGCGCCTCGAAGTGGAACCGGCGCAGATAGTTCAGCGACGAGTAGCCGGTGCCGAAATCGTCGATGGCCAGGCGCACCCCCAGGCGCTTGAGGTCCAGCAAGGCGTTGGAGGCCCGCTCCATGTCTTCGATGAGGGCCGTTTCGGTGATCTCGAAGGTCACCCGCTCGGGCGCCAGCCCCGTCTTGTCGAGGATGTCCCCCACGGTCGCGTCCAATCCCTCCTGGAGCAGGCAGTGCGGTGACAGGTTCACCGCGACCGTGAGCTCGGTCAAGTTCAGACCCTCGTGGAGCTGAAGACAGTCGCGACAGGCGCGCTCCACGACCCACGCGCTGACCGGCAGGATCAATCGGCTGTCCTCCAGGGCCGCGATGAACTCGGCGGGCCTCAGCAGGCCGCGGTCCGGATGCTGCCAACGCAGCAGCGCCTCTATTGCGAGCAGTCGTCCACTGCCAAGCTCGACGATGGGCTGGTAGTGCAGCAGGAATTCCTCGCGCTCCAGGGCGTGGCGCAGGTCGGTGTCCAGCGCGAACTGTTCGGCCACGCGTTCGGTCATCTCGTGCGAATAGAACACGTAGTGGTTGCGTCCGTGCTGCTTGGCGCGATACATCGCCGTGTCCGCGTACTTGACCAAATGCTGCGCGTCCACGTCGTGCAGCGGATACATCGCCACCCCGATGGAAACCGTCACGAACAGTTCCCGGGAGTCGATGGTAAACGGCGCGCGCAGGGCCTCGATGATGGCCTCGGCAATGACCGCGGCGCCCTGTGCATCGCGAACGCCTTCCAGGATAACGGCGAATTCGTCGCCGCCGATATGGGCCACGGTGTCGGTCTCGCGACAGCAGGCCTTGAGCCGTTCGCCGACCAGGTTCAACAGACGATCGCCCGCCTCGTGCCCGAGGCTGTCGTTGACGTTTTTGAAGCGGTCCAGATCCATAAACAACAAGGCCAGCTCCTGCCGCTGGCGTCGGGCGCGCTGCATCGACTCGCGCAGGTGGTCCTGGAAATAGGCGCGATTGGGCAGCCCCGTCAGCGGATTGTGGAAGGCCAGGTGATAGAGTTGCTGCTGTGCGGCCATCTGCTCGGTCACGTCCTTGCCGGTGGAGACAAAGCTGGCGATTCGGTCGCTCTTGTCCTTCAACGGAGCGATGGTCTTTTGCTCATAGAACAGTGTGCCGTCCTTCCGGCGGTTGATGAGGACCGACTGAAAGGTCCGGCCCTCGAGAATCGTGCGCCACAAATCGCGGTAGAACGAGCGCCCGTGCTGGCCCGACTTGAGCAGGTTCGAGCGCCGGCCGATGGCCTCCGTCCGGCTGTAGCCGGTGACCTGCTCGAAGCCGGGATTGACGTATTCGATGATGCCGTCGCGGTCGGTGATATAGACGATATCGCTGGTCTGTTCGATGGAGCTGGACAGCTTGCGCACCAGCTCGCGCGCCCGTTGACCGGCCAGGCGCGTGCGCGCAAACCCAAGACTGACGATCGCCCAGACCGCGAGCACGATCGCGTATGCGCCGGCGCTCAGCCGGGCCCGGTTGTAGCTGTGCGCGTAGAGTGTGTCGTGCTCGACCCAGGTCGCGAGCTTCCAGACCGTCGTTTGAGCGGGCGCGAGCGCGCCGACACGGTCCGTCCCCAGGGTGTTGTCCAGGAGGCGCTCCAGCTCCAACAGGGGATAGATGGTCGTGAAGGTGAGCAGACCCGCGGCGTCGAGTCGCTGCTGGGACACGCCCGCCTGCATGGCCTGCCAGAGTTCGGGGTTCGAGCGGGCAAGGGTTTCGCCGTTGTCGAACATGAACCCCCAGCGCCGCGTTCGGTCCGGGCTGTAGAGCCAATAGCCGGCGGCATTGAGCAGCATGCCTTCGCCCGCGGATTGCGACAGCCCCGCCCGGACGTCGGCGAGGAGGCGATCGCCCAGGTAGTTCAGGGCGAGCAGCCCCCGACGCCTTCCGCGCGCGTCCGCCACCGGCGTGGCGAATCGGATGACCGGCTTTTGCGGGCGCTCGATGGAGCCGTTTTCCACGTTCAGGTCGAAGGCCGACATATAGACCTGTCCCGGTCGCAGCCCCATGGCTTGGCGAACGTAATAGCGTCGAGATTTGTCCTGTAACCGCGACTCCGCCACCACCTCGGCGCCTTTGGCCGTGTAGTTGACGCGTACGACCTCGCGGCCATCGGCGTCGATGTAGCGCAGCTGATCATAGACCCGGCGGTGTTCGGCGAAGCGGGCGAATTCCTCGGCGAGATGCCGGCGCGCGGCCGGCGTCCCGCGCTCGATCGCCTGTCGCAGCTGGCGGCTGCCAGCCAGAATGAACAGGTCGGCGGCGACCACGTCGAGGTCTTGCGTGAGTTGGCCGCGGGCCTGCTGGACGGCCTGCTTTTCGCGGGCCGTCTGAATGCGCCGTTCGCTGCCCAGGTCGAGCAGATAGAAGACCACCAAGCCGACCGCCAGCAGCAGCGCGAACGGGAGGAACACCACGGCGAATTCCCGGGCGAGCCGCCCCCGCGGCTGAGTGGCGGACGAATGAAAGGCCCCGTCATTGCTCACGGACGTTACCCCGAGGCACTGGTGCGATACGGCACCGGCGGCTTGAGTCTTGGTGTCTTCCCTTCTTATACCACAGACACGTGCGGTGTGGCCGGTGCGCCGGGAGCTTCAGCGCCGCCCGGCCCGGCCGATAACGTCTAAGAGATGGCGCGCTCCGGTGCGGCTGGCCGTCCCGGACGGTTTGCTCTATGCTATTGAAATTCTGCCCGTTCTCCCTAGCCCCCGGGGTGCGGTCGCGGATAGGCCCTGGTATCACCAAGGCTAACGCAGTGGCGCCCCGATTCGGCGCGGAAAGTCCATGGGTGACTCCATCAACAATAATGGCTCACAGCCATCGGGTAAGCGGGGCAGCCACATCTCCGCCGTGCCGCCTGGCGGCAACTTCCTGATTGTGGACCTCGAGGGCGGCGTGCGGGAGCTGAGCGAGGGCTGCGCGCAGTTGCTGCAAGTCGACGGCGACCGGATGGTCGGTACCGGCTTGGGCGACGTGCTGCCGGCCCTTTCGGCCGAAGCCGCGGCCCTGCATTTGGCCCGCGCGTTCCGCCACGGCCAGGACCGGCTGCTCATCCCCCATCGGCGAGCCGACGGGGAGGAACTGGCGCTGGAGATCGCCTCCACGCTGACCGAGATTGACGGGCAAGCCCGCCTGCTGGCGCTCGTGTTCGACTCCCCGCCCACGCTCAACGTCCCCTCGCCATCCGACCGGCATGCCGGTTCGGACGACCGGGGTTACCGCCAGAGCGTCGACGGTGCCCTGGACGTCATCTTCCAGACCGATGCCGAGGGGTGCTGGAGCTTTCTGAACTCGGCCTGGACCGACATCACCGGTTTCTCCGTGGCCGACTCGCTCGGCCGGCCCTTCCTGGATTTCGTCCACCCGGAGGATCGCGCCCGCAACCTCGCCGTTTTCCAGCCGCTGGCCGAAGGCCACAAGGACTCCTGCCTGCACGATATCCGCTATGTGAACGCCGACGGTGGATGGCAGTGGATCGAGGTTCACGCCCGCGCCCTGTATGAGACCGGCCGATTTGTCGGAACGGCGGGAACGCTGCGCGACATCACGGACCGGCGCCGCAGCGACGAGGACCTGCGGGCCAGTGAACAGCGCTATCGGCAGATGTTCAACGGCAATCACGCCGTCCAACTGCTCATCGATCCGGCCACCGGCTACATCGTCGACGCCAACCCGGCCGCCGCTGAATTCTACGGTTACCCGCTGGAGAGCCTGCGCCGCATGCGCGTCTCGCAGCTCAACACCGCGACGCCCGACCAACTCGCGCAGGAGCTCTCGGCCGCGCGGACCCAGGAGAAAAATCATTTCTTCTTCGTGCACTGCCTGGCCGACGGACAGCTGCGCAACGTGGAGGTCCATACCAGTCCTATCCATGTCGGTCAGGACGAATGGCTGTATTCGATCATCCACGACGTAACAGACCGCGTACGGGCCGAAAACAGCCTGCGCCGCAGCGAATCACAATTGCGCTTGATTACCGACTCGCTTCCGGTGTTGATTACCTACATCGACCGCGAGGGTCGTTATCGTTTCAACAACCGCACCTACTCGCAGTGGTTCGGCACGCCGAGCGATGCCTTTTACGGGCGGCGGGTCCGGGACGTCTTGGGCGAACAGGCTTATGCCGCGATCGCGGATCAGGTCGATGCGGCCCTGCGCGGCGAACGGGTCAGTCACGAGACAACCATGGCGTTCGCCGACGGGGGCATACGCCATATAGTGGTGCAATATGTGCCCGATATCGGCCCCGACGGTGCCGTCAACGGTTTCGTCGCGTTGATTACCGACATTACCGATCGGAAACGAGCCGAAGAAGCGTTGGCCGAAAATAATGCCCGGTTGCAGGTCATCGCCGATCAGGCGCCGGCGGTGCTCTGGACGACCGACCGCGATCTGGTGTTTACCTCGTCGGTTGGCGCGGCCTTGTCCCGTATGGGCCTGGAGCCGAACCAGGTGGTGGGCATGAGCACCTACGAGTTTCTCGGCACCGACGACCCCGAATTCCAGCCCAACGAGGCGCATCTGCGCGCGTTGCAGGGACACACCGCGCACTACACGTTCGAGTGGGTCGGCACCATCTTCGAATGTTTCATCGAGCCTCTGCACGACAGCGATGGGCGAATTACCGGCACGGTCGGCCTGGCCCTGGATCAGACCGAAGGCCACCGCGCCGCCGAGGCCCTGCGCGAGAGCGAAGAGCGCTTTCGCACGGCCTTTTTGACCAGCCCCGATGCCATCACCATCAGCCGGCTGAGCGACGGACAGCTGCTGCATATCAACGAGGGCTTTTCGGCCGTGACCGGCTACACACGCGAGGAGGTCATCGGCCGCAAGATCGAGGACGTCGGCATCTGGCAGGACGCTTCGGCCCGGCGCCGTGTCCTCGATGCCCTGGCCGTCAACGGCCACGTGGAAAACGTCGAGGCAGTATTCAGCACCAAGGGCGGCCAGCCGCGTACGGGACTGCTGTCGGCCAAGGTCATCACTCTGGGAGGCGAGCCTCATATCCTCGCCGTCACGCGCGATATCGAGGAGCTCAAGCACGCACAGCGGGCCCTGGAGCGTTCGGCCGTCGAGTGGACCTATGCCATGGACTTTCTCGAGGACGGCGTCTGCCTGCTCGACCTCGAAGGCAAGGTGGTGCGTGCGAACAGGGCGTTTCGCCGGATGCTCGATAGGCTGGGGCGCGTCGAACCCGGTACCAACCTGCGTGCGTTGATGGCGCCGCCGGCCCCGCAGTCCTGTCCGATCGGCATCGCCCTGGACACCGGCCGGGATGGCACCGAGGTCTTCGAGCCGGAGGACCCGGCCAACCCGACCGACCGGCCCGTCGAGATGATCCTGCGAGTCATCCGCGGCGAGCGCGGCGAGCCGACCGGTTTGCTGGTGGGTCTGCGCGATCTCAGCCGGACCCGCCAGACCGAGATGGAGCTACGGCGCCTGAACAGCCAAATCGGGCTGCTGCTGGAGTCGGCCGGCGAGGGTATCTACGGCGTGGACGGCGCCGGGCGCTGCACCTTCATCAACCAGGCCGCCCTCGACATGCTGGGTTACGACAGAGAGCAAGTCCTCGGGCGCTTCATGCACGATTTGGCCCATCACACGCAGTCGGACGGAAATCCGTATGCCTTCACGGACTCGGCCGTCTACAAGACATTGATGCAATCAGAGAACTGCCGCGTCGACAATGAAGTCATGTGGCGGCGGGACCGGGGCTCCTTCCCCGTCGAGTACTCGTCCTATCCGATCTCGGACAACGAGCGGACCATCGGGGCCGTCGTCGTATTCCGCAATGTGACCGAGACCCAGGCCATGGTGCGTCAGATGGATTATCTGGCGAGCCATGACACATTGACCGGCCTGATCAACCGCCATGAGTTCGAGCGCCGTCTCGGACACGCCCTGGAGCTCAGCCGCCAGGACCGTATCGAACACGTCTTGTGTTACCTGGACCTCGACCAGTTCAAGGTGGTGAACGATACCTGCGGTCACGTGGCGGGCGACGAGCTGCTGCGCCAGCTGGGGGCGGTGCTCCATGGGCGCTTGCGCCAGAGCGACACCCTGGGACGGCTGGGCGGCGATGAGTTCGGCGTCCTGCTCGAGCATTGCCCGATGGACAAGGCGCTTGATGTCATCAACGATTTGCGAAAAACCATCGATGAGTTTCGTTTCGTCTGGGAAGACAAGAGCTTCACCATCGGTGCCAGCGTGGGCGCGGTACCCATCGGTGCCGATACCGAGAACATCGCCGCGGCGCTCAGCGCGGCTGATACGGCCTGCTACGTGGCCAAGGAGAGCGGGCGCAATCGCGTGCACGTCTACGAGATCGACGATGCCGAGCTGGCGCTGCGCCACGGCGAAATGCACTGGGTGTCGCGGATTCAGGAGGCCATCGAACAGGGACGGTTCGAGCTCAATCACCAGCCATTCGTGGCACTCAACGGTATGCAGACGGGAGAGTGCTTCGAGGTGTTGCTGCGCATGATCGGTGCCGATGGGGAGCTGATCCCCCCCGGGGCCTTCCTGCCCGCCGCCGAACGTTACCGCCTGATGCCGGCTATCGATCGCTGGGTCGTCAGCCACACCTTGCAGTGGTTTGCCGACTGCATCGATTCACTCGGCTCCTTGGACCTGTGTACCATCAACCTGTCCGGTAGTAGCTTGGCGGACGAGAGCTTCGCCGAATTCGTCGTCGACGAGATCGGCCGCTATGGCGTTCCCGCGCGCAAGTTGTGTTTCGAAATTACCGAGACCGCGGCCATCGCCAATTTGAGCCGGGCGGTGAGGTTTATCGGCGCGCTGCGTCAACTCGGCTGCCGCTTCGCACTGGACGATTTTGGCAGCGGGATGTCATCGTTCGCCTATCTGAAGAACCTGCCGGTCGATCTGCTCAAGATCGACGGCAGCTTCGTTCGCGACATCCGTTTCGACCCGGTCGATCGCGCCATGGTCGAGGCGATCAACCAGGTCGGCCATGTCATGCAGATCCGGACGGTGGCCGAGCACGTCGAGGATGCGGCCACGTTGGAGCTGCTGCGCACGATCGGTGTCGATTACGCCCAGGGTTACCACGTGGGCCAGCCTGCGCCGCTGCTCGGCGGCTGGCCGCGCAAATAAATTTAACTGTTTGATTATAAAGGCCGCAGGGCAGTGGCCCGGGCCGTGGCCGCGGCGCCTTGACAAGCCTCGTCCGAGCGGGGAAAATGCGCGGCTTCGCGGAAATACCCCGCACGCGGTCACGCGCCTGGCTACGTAGCTCAGTCGGTTAGAGCACAGCACTCATAATGCTGGAGTCGGTGGTTCGAGTCCACCCGTAGCCACCATCCTCCAACGGTCCTTCGGACCGTTCAGTGACGAGCGGCGAGGAACGAGTGTCGAGGACGACACGTCGACGCATCCGCTCCCATTCTCGTTACTCGAAACTCCTTACTCGACACTGGCGCCGACAGGCGCTGGCCCTTCGGGCGGAGTCGGCAGTCATCAGTTTGCAGTTGTCAGAAAGGGCACGTGAGGGGTGAGGTGTGAGGTGTGAGGGGTCCTTCTATCGCACACTCCTGACGCCTCACGCCTCACGCCTCACGCCTCACGCCTCACGCCTCACGCCTCACGCCTCACGCCTCACGCCTCACGCCTCACCGCGTCCCTGCGTTCCCATGAGCGTTGGAAAGAGCGTCCAGCGGTTTTCAAGTCCCCCGGGCCGGAGGCCGTTATAATCCCGTGATGGCGCTGTACAGCAAATGTCCCGAATGCGGCTACGAGCGCCGGCCCGGCGAGGGCGGCGATCCGGATGTGTGTCCGCGCTGCGCTCTGGTGTTCTCGAAGTGGATGAAGCATCGTTTCGCCGCCGGGCCCCCCGCGCCCGGCCGGCGCCCGAAGGGCGATGGCGAGGCGCGGGGGCGTCTGCGTGGTCTGTGGCAGAGGCTCGGTGAACGGGCCCTGTTCATCGACCTGGAGATGTCGCCTGCCCGGCTGTATGCCTACGCCGCCATCTACGTCGTGTTCTTTATATGGGGCTGGTGGTTCATCTTTACGGACTACCACACCAATGAGATCGGCCAGTCCTTCATGCACCGCATCGACCTGGTTTTCCACGAGGCCGGGCACGTGGTGTTCCGCCTGTTCGGGCGTTTTGTCATGATCCTGGGCGGAAGCCTGGGCCAGCTGCTCATGCCGTTGATTGTCTTGCTGGTCCTGTTGCTCAAGAACCGCGACCCGTTCGGGGCCTCGATCGGTCTGTGGTGGCTGGGCCAGAGCCTGATGGACCTGGCACCCTATATCGACGACGCGCGGGCGATGCGCTTGACGTTGCTGGGCGGCTGGACGGGGCGCGACCGCCCCGGCATGCACGACTGGCACAACATCCTCTCCTCCCTGGGGCTGCTCCAGGCCGACCATACCCTGGCCGGTCTGACCGACGGGCTCGGCGTCCTGCTCATGCTGGGCGCCTTTGTCTGGGGCGGTTATATACTGGCGCAACAGTTTCGCC
>Ga0209918_1000552_pt1 | contig 24012 bp, 18 predicted proteins | sample SalPonD_shore_MG_FD_185712 | JGI IMG/M metagenome (GOLD analysis project Ga0209918, IMG submission 185712) | Salt pond soil microbial communities from South San Francisco under conditions of wetland restoration - Salt Pond MetaG... | ecosystem: Environmental > Aquatic > Marine > Intertidal zone...
TTCTGCAGACACTCAAACAATTATCAAAGAAAAAATAGAAGAATTTAATCTTAATCGAGTTATTGTTGCTTCATGCACACCACGAACACATGAACCATTATTTCAGTCAACAATAAGAGAAGCGGGTTTAAACAAATATTTATTTCAGATGGCAAATATTCGGGATCAAGATTCTTGGGTCCATATGGATGAACCAAAAGCGGCTACGGATAAAGCAAAAGATCTTGTTCGAATGGCAGTAAATAAAGCTCGCAAGATTGAGCCTATTAAAACAATAAAATTAGAGGTAACCTCCAAAGCGCTCGTGATAGGAGGAGGTCTTAGTGGAATGACTGCGGCATTAAACTTAGCCAGTCAAGAATTTGAAACATATCTAGTGGAGAAAGAAGCCGAATTAGGGGGGCATGCTACACATATATATAAAACTTTAGAGGGAAGAGATGTTCAAGATTATTTATCTAAACTGAGGGAGAAAATATATTCAAATAATTATATACATGTCTACACCAATTCTGAAATTATAGAAATAGATGGGTATATCGGTAATTTTACAACTATTATAGGGCAAGGAGAAGAAAAAATTAAGAGTGAAGTTGAACACGGTATCATTATAGCAGCAACAGGAGCTAGAGAATATGAGCCCAAAAATTATCTTTATGGACAAAATGAGAAAGTAATCAAACAATCAACGTTAGAAAAACTTCTTAATACAACAGATGAAATTAAAAATAAAAATAAAATCGTTATGATTCAATGTGTTGGATCTAGAAATGAAGAACATCCTTATTGTTCCAAAATGTGCTGCGCTCAAGCTATAAAAAATGCCCTTTTAATAAAAGAAAAGAATCCTAACGCAGAAGTAGTGATTTTATTCAGAGATATAAGAACTTATGGTTTTAAAGAACTTTTTTATAGAAAGGCTCGTGAAGCGGGAGTAATTTTTCTAAGATATGACGAGGATAATCCGCCAAAAGTAATGGAAGAGGATTCTATATTAAATGTTAAAGTCACTACACCTAATCAAGATATAATTGATATTAAATCAGATTTATTAATTTTAAGCGCGGGGATCGTCGCCCCAGAGAAATCAAACGAAGAATTAGCAAAAATGTTAAAAGTTCCCTTAAATGATGATAATTTCTTTCTTGAAGCACATGTTAAATTGCGACCAGTTGATTTTGCAACCGACGGAGTTTTTGTTGCAGGTTTAGCTCATTGTCCAAAACCAATAGAAGATTCTATTTCGCAAGCAAATGCCGCAGTTTCAAGAGCATGTACGATTTTATCTAAAGAAGAAATCGAAGCGGCAGGAAGAGTTGGAGTTGTAGATCCTTCACGATGTACGGGATGTGGAATGTGTGTTGAGAATTGCGCATATAATGCTATAGAACTTATAGAAGATCGGAGATTTGGAACCATAGCTTCAATTAATGAAGCATTATGTAAGGGATGTGGAGCTTGCTCCGGAAATTGTAGGTGTTCGGCGATAGATATCTTGGGATTCACAGCAGAGCAAGTATATTCAATGATAACAGGGAGGTTATAAAAAATGACTCAAACAGTTAAAGAGTCCAAGCATGAGCAAGAATGGCAACCTAAAATTATTGCCTTCCTTTGCAATTGGTGCTCCTATGCAGGGGCGGATTTAGCAGGAGTGAGTAGATTGCAATATCCTCCAACCATTAGAATCGTACGAGTACCTTGCTCGGGAAGAATTAATCCCTTTTTTATAATTAAAAGTTTAATTGATGGATGGGACGCAGTTGTAGTGAGCGGATGTCATCCAGGAGATTGCCATTATATCAGTGGAAATCTTGTTGCTCGGAGACGTTTTGCGATTTTAAAAGAATTAATTACTTTCTTTGGAATTCATCCGGACCGTGTTCATTTTATGTGGGTTTCAGCTGCAGAAGGAGAAAGGTTTGCTACTTTAATAAAAAAAGTTTCTAAATTAGTGAAAAAGCTCGGTCCTAATAAAAAATTTAAAAACAGTGGTGAATAGATTGTCAACCATTCAAGAACAAAATACAAAAATAGAACAATTAATCCGAGATAAGGCTCTCAAATTGCTTAAGGAAGATGAAGTAGATGCAATTATTGGATATTCTTCAGGGACCATTCCTTTCAAGACGTGTCCGATTATCATAAGAAGCGAAGAGGATGTAGATAAGCTCATATGGAATAATTTCTGCGCTATGAATCTAGCTAAATACTTAGTACCTCTAATTCCAACCCTTAAAGATGAAGAAGGAAAAAATCTAAGAGTAGGAATTATTGCTAAAGGTTGTGTCGGAAGGGCCTTAATTCACCTTGCAGCAGAAAAACAACTTGATCTAAAAAAGATTAAGATGATAGGTATTCCTTGTAATGGTATAATTAATAGAAGTCAATTATTAAGAGAGCTTCAGCAAGAAGAAATACTTGAAGCTTCAATCTCAGATGATGAAATAATCTTAAAAGGAAGAAATTTTCAGAAGAAATTTCCTATAAAGGAATATTTAAATGAATTATGCAAAAAATGTGAGGTAAAATCTCCACCAAAAATTCCAGATTTAGTAGAAGCATGTGTGGGAGAATGTCAAGAGATTTCTGCGATAGAACAAGATTTTGAAGATGTTTCCGAATTCGAATCAAAAACTTCAGAAGAAAGGTGGGAATATATTAAAGAATTGTTAAGTCCATGTATAAGATGTTATGCATGTAGAGAAGCATGTCCGATGTGTTATTGCAGTTTATGTTTTGTCGATCAAAAACTGCCAAGATGGTTTGGAAAGACTACAGAATTATCAGAAACTATCGTTTTTCATTTAGTCCGCGCGATGCATTTAGCAGGACGCTGTGTCGCTTGTGGAGCTTGTTCTTCTGTATGTCCAATGGGAATTGATTTGCATTTAATAACCCGCAAGTTGGAACAAATCGTAAAAGAGCGGTTTGATTTCACAAGCGGATTAGATCCACAAATCGCACCGCCAATGCATCAATTTAAAATGGAAGATAAACAAGAATTTATATTAGAAGAAGAATAAGGGTGTAAAAAAATTGAAGAAAAAAATATTATTAAAGGAACAAATTAAAAAATTTTATGAAAAATTAAGAGAAAATTATAATTTTTATGGTCCTATTGAAGAAAATGGTAATATTGTTTTTAGTAAAATTTTGGATCCAGAAGATATTATATTAAATTATTACAATTCAAAAATACCCCCTAAGAGTGTTATTCTTCCACAAAAAGAAATCCTATTTGAATATGAAAAAAAGGGTGATGAGATTGAAATTGAAGAACCTGAAAATATCGAAGAAAAAAATATAATTTTTGGGATTAGACCGTGTGATGCTCATAGTTTTTACTTATTAAAGAATTTTTTTGAATATGGAGAATATGAAGATACGCTATTTACACGAAAAAGAAAAAATACTACTCTAATAGGAATCGGGTGTAATACTCCTAGGCAAACCTGCTTTTGTACCTCGTTAGGAGGGCATCCTTTTAAAAAAGAAGATATGGACATTTTTTTGGTTGATTTAGGAGAAAAATATTTGGTAAAGTCCATCAGTAAAAAGGGAGAAGAAATTCTAAATCAAATCTCCTGGCTTTCGGATGCTACAAAATCAGATATACAAAAGGCAGAAAAATTAAGTAAAACGGCTGAGGAACTAATCTCTACCGAAATTGATATTGAAAAAGCTATAAGTATTTTAAAAAATAATTTTAACCATCCTATATGGAAAGAAATCAGTGAAAATTGCATAGGATGTGGTTCTTGTGCGTTTTTATGCCCAACATGTCATTGTTTTGATGTTATCGATGAAGAAGATCATTATAATAATCGTGGAAAAAGAATAAGAATTTGGGATACATGTCAATTTACACTTTATACACTCGAAACAAGCGGACATAATCCTCGCCCATCTAAGATAGAGCGATGTAGAAATCGGATTCTCCATAAATTCAGCTATTATCCTTCTAATTATGATCTAATCGGTTGTGTGGGGTGCGGACGCTGTATAAATTGGTGTCCAGCTAATAATGATTTAAGAATCATTTTGAAAAAAATAAATAAAATTGATAAAAAGGAGGAGTCCATTGTTGCATAAAGAAAACCCATATATACCAAAAATAACGACAATTAAATCTATTATATCTGAAAATGATGTGAATGATATAAAGACATTTGAATTAGTTTTCGATAAGTCTGAAGATTATAAAAATTTTAAATATATTCCTGGACAATTTTCGGAATTAAGTATTTTTGGCAAGGGAGAATGTCCCATTGGTATAGCTTCTTCTCCAACGGAAAAAGATTCAATTAAATTTACTATAAAAAAAATGGGAACGGTAACGACAGCATTTCATAATATGGAAGTAGGAGAGAAAATAGGTATTCGAGGGCCTCTTGGAAATGGTTGGCCAATTGAACAAATGAAAGGAAAGAATATCATTATCATAGGAGGAGGTTTCGCGTTTTCAACCTTACGATCCCTTACAGAATTTATTCTTGATGAAAAACACAGGGATGATTATGAGGATTTACTGGTAATTTATGGAAACCGGAACCCTGGAGAAGTTTTATATAAAAATGATATAAAATGCTGGCAAAAAAGAGACGATATTGAAGTGATCTTAACTATAGATAATGAGGCTGAGGGATGGGATTATAAAGTTGGTTATGTAGCACCTGTCGTAAAAGAAGTAGGTCCATCACCCGAAAATGCTTTAGTAGCCGTATGCGGCCCCCCTATTATGATAAAAACCACTATTGATGTGCTTGAAGAATTAAATTTTAAGGGGGTACAGATATTAAATTCGTTGGAAATGCGAATGAAATGTGGTATAGGTAAATGTGGTCGCTGTAACGTTGGAGACAAGTATGTATGTATTGATGGACCGGTCTTTTCTTTAGCAGAATTAAGAAAATTGCCAGATGAATATTAATTAAGAGCGTGTAAAAAATTAATGAATGAAACAGATAAAAAAATAGATAAAGATGTAATACCTAAGTCTTTTGAGGATTTAAAAAAAGAAGTACACGATAGAGGAATATGTGGACAATGTGGGGGTTGCGTTAGTTTTTGTTCCGCTGCTGATTTAAAAGCGATAGAAATGTCCGAATCTGGGGTACCTAAGTATGTTAATGAAGATAATTGCTTACATTGCGGAATTTGCTATTTAGTATGTCCGCAAACTTGGGTTTTAAATGAAGAGCTAAATGAAAAATATAATTATAAGACTTCTATTGGTAATTGGCAAAAAATTACCTCAAGTTTAGCCACTTCCAAAAAAATTAAGCAACGAGGAACAGATGGAGGAGTAGTCACTTCTATTTTATTATATCTATTAGAACATGATCTTATTAATGGGGCCCTTGTTTGTAAAAGGGAAAGTCCATTTAATCGAGTGCCTTTCTTTGCAAAGACAAAAGAAGAATTAATAGAAGCAGCAGGCTCGCACTATGATCTCTCTAAACAAGTAGTTGGTTTGGAACACTATGAGACCTTTATTCCCATAATAACTGAACTAAAACAAGTTGTGGCGTCAGATATGATGGATATCGCCATAGTTGGAACCCCCTGTCAAGTACATTCTATACGAAAAATGCAGGAATTAAGTATTCTGCCAGCCCACATAGTTAAATATGCTCTGGGATTATTCTGCAATTTAAATTTCTCCTTCGATGATGATGCACGTAAGAAGATGGAAGAAAAGTTTGAATTTTCCTTTAATAATGTTAAAAAAATGAATATAAAAGAAGATTTAATCTTACATTTAAAAAACCATGAGAAGAAACATATTGAATTTCAAGATTTATATGAATTTGCTAGACCCGCCTGTCTTGCTTGTAGAGATTTTTCAAATGTGTATGCTGATATTTCATTTGGAGGATTAGGATCTCAACACGACCTCACCACGTCAATAATCCGAACGGAAATTGGAAAAGAGATATATAATAACACGTTGAGTGAAAATTATATCTCTGAACCATCAGAGTTAAATACCTCAATAAAAAAGTCTGAGATGCTAGCGAAAGTTATTAGTTTTGGCAAGAGAAAATATGACCGATATAAAAAGACAATGGAAAGATTGAAAAAAGAAAAAAAGAAAAAATAAAACTAGAATTCTATTCTTTGAGATATAAATCTAGGTTTGGCCTTCCACGACGATGCACAGCCATTCCGTATACATCAAGAGAACCCTCTAGCACCATTTCACTTATCGTTGGATGGCTATGTATTACATCGGCGAGATCTTTAGCTGTTAAGCCGTGCTTCATAGCTACTGATATCTCTGAAATGACCTCAGGAGCTTCAGCGCCTATACAAGAAGCACCAATTATATCTCCTCTATCTTTATCAACTAGAATCATTATAAATCCTTCATCTTCACCCATACATTTAGCTTTTCCTAAAGCTTCATAAGGAAATCTGCCCATTGCAACGTTAATTCCTTTTGCCTTTGCATCTCTTCTTCGCATTCCTACTGAACCTATATTTGGGTTCGTGAAGATTGTAGCTGGTACTACGGAATAATCGGTTACCTCAGGTTCTACAGGAAAGTCTCCAAGACCATAAAGTGCATTGGCAACTGCGATCTCTCCTTCATAGCTTGCCACATGTGCTAACATAATTCCCCCTGTTACATCGCCAATCGCATATATACCGCTGCAATCTGTTTCTAAAGTATCTGGATCGACTTTTATCGCACCTCGTTCAGTTTCTATACCCGTTACTTCAAGTCCTAAATCGCCTGATTCTTTTGCTCGACCAATAGAAACTAAACATATATCAGCCTCAAAATAGGACTTTTCTGCTCCTTCCACTTCTTCTCGTGGAACATCTGCAGAACAAGTGGTAGCTTTTACGCCATTTCCCGTATTTTCTACTGAAAGAACATTCTGAGATACATGTAATTCAATATCTAACTCTTCAAGCTTCTTTTGAAGCTCTCTAATAACCATTGGTTCTTCGGTGGCGATTGGATTTGGCAAATATTCTAACATAGTGACCTTGCTACCAAAAGTGCGAAAAATATTAGCAAATTCACATCCAATAACTCCGGCGCCAATAATTAATAAAGAATTGGGAACCTCTTTAAAATCGGGATGTAAAATATCATCGCTTGTAAGAATTCTCTCATGATCAATATTAAATGCGGGGATCAATGCAGGTGATGAGCCAGTCGCTATAATTACTCGCTTAGCAGTTATTGTGGCAGCATCTTGTCCCTCAATAGATAATTGGAACCCATCTTGAGCATTACCTCCTGTTATCTTTCCGTTTCCGATATACACATCATTTTTCCAAATTTTTTCTAACTGTTCGATTCCCTTTACATATTCATCCACTATACCATTCTTTCGTTCAACTGCCTTTGCAAAATCTAATTTTACATCGCATAAAACACCAAAATCTTCTCCTTGTTGTCGGATTTTTTGAATCAATTCAGAAGAGGCATACAATGATTTGGTTGGGATACATCCCCAATTAAGACAAGTACCACCCAATTTGTATTTTTCTATGAGGGCAACATTTGCTCCAAATTGAGCAGCTCTAATTGCAGCATGATAACCTCCTGGTCCAGCACCAATAATAACTAAATCATATATTTCATCGCTCATTTTTTATCAATCTTGAATATTTTGTTATTATTTATAAATAATTTATATATGGATGAAAATTATGCAATAAATATTAATTTTGATTTATTTATGAAAATCATAATGATGATCTTCAAGAATTTAACCGAGATTTTATCAGATAATCTAACGGAACCGCAGAAAAAACTTAGAAAAATTGCATTAAATTGTATTGAAAAAGCCGTGATTAGTGTTAAACCGGAAAAATTAATTAAAAATTCCGTTCAAATTAAGAACAACAAATTATTCATTCAGAACCAAGTATTTAATTTAGAGGAGTATGAAAAATTCTACGTGATTGGCGGTGGGAAAGCGACAGCAGAAATGGGTTTTACGATTGAACATCTACTTCAAGAACAAAATTATAATATCCTCGATAGCGCTATTAATATTCCAGAAGGATTAGAAATATCAAAAGAGAAAAATGAGAGCAGCATCCATTTAAATTTTGCCTCCCATCCCATTCCTAATGAAAAAGGAGTGTATGGAGTTAAAAAAATGCTTAAAATTGGTAAGGAGGCAACTAAAAATGATTTAATCATTTGTTTAATCTCTGGAGGTGGCTCAGCTTTATTACCTTATCCCAAAGAAAACATTTCACTTGAAGATTTACAAACAGTTAATTCATTACTTTTAGAGTCTGGAGCGTCTATAAAAGAGATAAATGCTGTGAGGAAGCATATTTCAGAAATTAAGGGAGGACATTTAGCACTTAAAATTTTCAATTCAAGTAAGGCAACGTTAATTACTTTAATTATATCAGATGTAATTGGGGATCCGCTTGATTCAATAGCTTCTGGACCGACCGTCCCAGATACGAGCACTTATAAAGAGGCAGTTGAAATATTAAAAAAGTATGATCTTTGGGAAAATATTCCATACTCAGTAATAAGTACTTTAAACCAAGGATTAAGTAATGAGGATTTAGAAACTCCAAGGAGAGATCATCCATGTTTCACAAAAGTGCATAATTTTTTAATCGGTAGTATTAAAAACGCTGTGAATGAAGTTGAAAATTTCTTACAAAAGGAAAATTTTCATACTGAATATTTTTCTGAAAATATTTCTGGAGAAGCTAAAGAATTTGGAAAAGAATTGTTTTATATCATCAAAAAGCATAGACAAGCTACAGAAAATAAAAACGGAAAACAAAAATCTCTTATTGGTTCTGGAGAATTAACAGTTACCATACGAGGAGATGGAATAGGAGGACGGAACCAGGAGATGCTACTTAGCTTTTTGAATTATATTACTGACAAATCTATTGATTTTACATTTTTAATTATTAGTGCAAATTTAGATGGAATAGAAGGAAACAGTAAGGCAATGGGAGCTTTAATTGATAATGCTGTGTTAAATCAAGTTTATAATTCCGACTTAAATCTCGCAGAATATCTGAGAAATAATAATTCTAATAGCTTTTTTAAAAGATTAGGCACGGAGTTAATTACTGGTCCTACGGGATGCAATGTAAATGATATAGTTATAATATTACTTGAAAATTAAAGAGATAGAAAAGGCAAATTAGTTCCTTTTTACTTTTCAAGCTTCTTTTTTATAATATCTTCTAAATCTTGAGCATTTTCTATTGCTCGACCATATGCATCATTGTTGAAATAAACAAATACCGTTAAATCTTCCTCTAACCAATTGACTATCTTTTTGCCCCATTCCTCAAGATGCTCTTTGGTATATTTGCCATAATAATTACCATGGGGTCCATGAAATCTTATATAAAGAAAGTCTGCGGTAATGATCTGAGGGAAATCTTCCCCTGAAATATCATGGAAACATAATACAATATTGTTATTCTTAAATAAATCATATATTTTATCAACATACCAACTTGAATTCCTTAATTCAAAAGCATAGATAAATTCATCGGGAAGAATTTCAACAAAATTTTTTATCCTTTCAAAATTCAAATTCCACTGAGGAGGAAGCTGAAATAAGATAGGTCCCAATTTTTTATCCATATTACAAATAATATTAATGAAATTATTGACGGGCTCTTTCCCATCTTTTAGATTTTTCATATGGGTTATGTATCTATTAGCCTTGAGAGCAAAGATAAATTCTTTGGGTGTTTGATCTCTCCAATTTTCTACAACTTTTTTATTTGGAAGTTTATAAAAAGTATTATTAACTTCTACCGTTTTAAATGCTTTTGAATAATAGTTCAACATATCTTTGTTATCAATATTATCTGGATAAAATGTATCCTTCCAATGTTTATACATCCATCCCGAAGTACCTATGAAAAATTTGTGTTTTTGCAAATTTCTAATCATTTTCAAGAAAAGTAAATTTTTTTTTTTACTTAAATAGAAACATATTATTTACTTAATTATTTAGAACCCATAAACTATAATTAAATGGGATTTAGTATAAATTATTTTATGATATCCTTTAATTCTTCAATATGTTTTTTCTTTCTTTCTATTTTAACTCTTATTTCATCTAAAGCTTTATTTTTAGCAAACTCGTAAGGTGAAATTCCTTTCTCCGAGGCTTTTTCTAATAAATTTAGAGTAGTTTCTGAAATTTTTGATTTAATATGCTCCTCAATGCTAATATTGTTCTCTACTTTTTTTCTAGTTGATAATGCTAAAATATCACCCGAACTTGATATAAAATCAGGAAAAGCCAATATTTTTCTTTCATGCAACTCTGAAATTATTTCCTCTTCATAAGGTACAGTGGTAGCAGGGATTATTGCTTTTGCATTAATTTTTTCAATATTATTTTTATTGATCGAATTGGGTCGAGCACCAGGAATTATGAAGTCAATTGGAAAATCCGTAGATAATTCAAATAATTTTTCTTTCTGAAGTTCTATAAGATTTTCACTTTCATAGTAATTTATGAAATTATCTCCATGTTCTTTTTTTAAATCTAATAATTGATCTATATCTAATCCATCTTCATCAAAAATCGCCCCTTCTAATGTGGAAATACCCAAGACTTTATGCCTAAAATTTTTCAACCATTTAGCAACCTCTCTTCCAGCTCTCCCAAAACCTTCCATTAGAATTGTTATTGGGTCGTTCCATTTGATTTCATTATCTATTATTTTAAATTTACTCAAATTTTGATGAATTATATTTAAACAGTGTGAAACACTTATGCCTATATATTTTTTTTTCAAAGGAATATCATACTTAAAAATACCAATTTTACGTGGTATCAATTCGGGCCTGCCAGATATTTTAAATATGTTTTCTACATCCTTATGCTTACTTCCTAGACCTGGTTCAGGATAAAAAATATCTTCTTTAATTAAATGCCTTATTTGTTCCCCAAAGGTAGCAATATAGAGATTTTTATCTTCGCTCTGGGGATCGAAAACCAAACCCGCTGATGCTCCTCCTATTGGTATTTTAAAGCTAGCTGCTTTTAATGACATTGCCCTCGCTAATCGAATAACTTCATTTAATTCTAATTCTGGAGCAATACGAATATCCCCTAAAGGAATACCATATTTTGAATTATCGATAACAAGGAAAGCTCGCAAATTTATTGTTGGCTCTCGAAATATCATTACTTTTTCTGGCCCAATTTGGTCTAAAAGAGATTCTTTTAATGTTATAAGGTTAATAATAATCACATCTTTCGTTCTTTGTTGAATTATAGAGCATTTGTTGTATTTCCAATTGATTGAATTTTAATATTACATTATTTAATTTGAGTGATTTTGATCAATTTATAATGTAAAATCTTTTTAAAAAAAGTTGCAATTATAAATTATTTACGAGATTTAATTATGAATTTATGTAAAGGTTTTGAATTGGTAAAAAACCGCATAAAATTTACATTTTTTATTAATTAATTATGTATTATTTTTTTAAGAATTCCCATATATCTTTTTGAACTTGCTTTAAATTGGATTGTACTAGATTATGTCCATATCCTTTATAAGGGATTAATTCTGCTTCGGGTATTCCTTCCGCAGTTTTTCTTACATCCTCTGCAGTATATCCAATATCTTCTTCTCCACTTAGAATTAGAGTTGGGGTCTTAATTTCGTTTAATCTATCTTTAAAATTCATCTCTCGGTCTGCCTGAACCTCAATTAAGAAATCATTCGGATAATCAACTTCTCCTATTATTTTTTTCCCCATTAATCTGGTAAAAAATTTGATCATTCTGCCCCAAAAGCGAGACGTAAAGACTAAATCCATTATTGATGCCAAAGCTTTTCCATATTTTTGTTGCTTAAAATATTCTGCCGCCTTTCTTTCGAATTCTACACCACGTTCACTTAACCGATAAGCTGCCGAGATAATAACCAGTTTTCGGACAACATCGGGATGATCTGCAGCCAAATAGAGAGCAATTTGTCCTCCGGTCGAGACTCCCATAATATCAACGGGCTCTTTAAATTCCCGTCTAATGAGGTTGGCATAATCATTGGCCATTTGATCCATCAAATAATTCTCTGGTAAGTTAGGTCTCCGTCCAATTAAATATACTGTATATTCTGAGGTAAATGCTTTAGCTGATTTTATAAACTGCTTTAGCATAAAACCCGATGGAGGTTCATGTTTGAATGATAAAGCTTCGATATTTACCATTATCTTAGGCTTATCTCCCATTCGTGCATAGGGCAGTCCATCTTTAAAAAATCCTGTCTCTACATTATATTTTTGCTTTATTTTTTTATATTTATCCTTTTTCATAGGTTAATCAAAACTCATATAGATTTTTCAATTTCATCTAAAAATTTTTCTGAATAAATAATTATAACCAATCTTCTATTTTGTTTAATTTATTTTTTTGGTTTTTCTCTTTTAAATTACTAAGTAATTTTAAAACTTTGTCTACCTCTTTAGATTTTAATAAATCAATTAGTTTTTTTCTGTCGTCTTGTTTATAGTTTATAGGGAAAGTTTCGATTAAGTTTCTTACTTGAGTTAATCCTAAATATTTTCTGGTATATTCCGCATTGGAATACTTATAGGTGGTTAAAAATTCGCTATCTAATTTCTCCCTAAAATATTCTAAGAGTAAATTGAAATAATTTTTCAAAAGAATTTGATCAAAAAAAGAAATAGTAGGTGTTAAAAAGATTTGAATAGGAGAAGTACGATAGGTTGCTTTCGATACATAAATTCCGTCCACATTAAAATCTTCTTTAATTATATTTAATCCTGCTCTCCCCTCCAGCGAGCCTGTATCCACAGTTCTAATATATAGAATATTAGATTTGACCTTTTCTTTTAAATAATCATTTACTTTAAGTCTCTTTCTTTTATACTCATTAGATATATATTCATTGGTGTCAATAACTTCAATTTCGTTTTTCCCTTTATTTGCTTCTACATCTTTATCCCTCAAGTAATATTTCACATTTAAAGGCTTAATTGCTTTAAATTTATTTATGAATTCATCGAATTCGGCCCCGCCACGATACTTAAATTCTGGAGTTAAACAATACTCTCGTACAAGAATTTTATCATTCTTCTTAAATTTGATGCCCTTAAACTTCTGAGGATTAGCATTTTCGAATTTTTTTCTCTGAAAAAAACCAATACAAATATTTGTTCCAGTAAAATCAAAAATTTGAGTTTCAAAAATTAACATTTTTATTATATTATAATGATTAAGGAAATCCATGCGAAACTTATTTGAAACTGATGCTCCAAAAATAAAGTTCGAGGGAATTATATATATCAGATTTTCAAGCTCATTTCTCAAATCATTGATCATTGCAATTTGATAGAGGTCTTGATATCCCTCGTTTTCGTTTTCAAAATATTTTAAATGCCTTTTTGTCTCTTCGTGCTTTCTAATATATCCTAAATATAAATAGGGAGGATTAGTTATGTGATACAGCGGTTTGTGATTTTTTTTTAATCTTTTTGGAAAACTATGTAAATTATCTCTACAAAAAATATTATTTTCCGCTATTTCTAGGGGAATATTATAGGATTGAGCCTTTTCTATACACTTTTGGACCATTTGATGTTGAATATCTGATAAATAAATATGTTCTTTGAAAAAATCTACTCTCTCATGTATGGGAACCTTTTCTAAAATGGGGAAAATTAAATTACCTTCTCCACAATAAAGATCAATCCATGTATAATCATAAAGTGTATTCTTTATTTCTGGAAAGATATAAGAGAGAAAAATGTCTTGGGATGTTAAATGCACTCCTAACGCCCTACGATTAGACTTTTTTCCCCTCGTTATACTTTTCCCCTCCTTTCTATAATAATTCCTTTAAAATTAATATGTTTATTGTTTATAAATAGTCTATTAAAACATAGACATGATCTAGATAAATATTTGCTTTATTAACTGTAGATAGATCTAAGTTATTCTTGAAGTTTTATATTTGTATACTATTAATTCAATTTATTTTTATGATGATAGCGAATTAATAGTGAACTTTTTTCAATACCTTAACAATTTTATATTAGGAAAGATGGTTGAATCAGAAAAGGAAAAAAAAATCGCATTAGATAAAGAGAAAGATCTAGGATTAGTTATTACTCCTCCAAAAACAGCCCAATATATCGTATCAAGATTAAAGCCTTTTAAAAAGGATGAAAAAATCTTAGATCCCTGCGTGGGACCAGGCATATTCATCGAGAGCTTATTAGAGTCAGGTGTAAATAAGAAAAATATCTATTGTTATGATATTAATCCAGACTATAGAGAAACATTAGAAAAGAGGGGCATTAATTTTGAACTAAGAGATTATTTATTGTCCTTTACCCCCTTATTAGCTAATCAATTTGATGTAATTCTCGGAAATCCTCCTTATTTAAACAAAGCGAGTGCATATATCAAAAAATATCGAAATAAATTGAAAAAGATTTACGGAGAAATTAACTCTCATGAGACATACTCAATGTTTATTGTTAGCAGCATTTGGAGATTAAAAAATGGAGGAAGATTAGGTTTTATCACCAGTGATTCCTTTCTCACCTTAAAAACTCATCAGAAATTAAGAAACTTCATATTAAATACCTGTAAAATAAAGGAGATTCTTTTAGCTCCCCCAAATTTATTTGATGATCAAAAGGTGAGTACGAATACTGTAATTTTAATATTAGAAAAATGCTTTGGAAAAAAAAGAGCTCCAGAAAGAATGAATAATATCATGAAAATCATCCCTCAAGTTAACAGTGAAGATGAGTATTCAAATCCTAAAAAAATAAATAAGATTATCCAAAAAAAATATTATTCCCTTCCGTTTAATATCTTTTTCACAGATGTGGAAGAAGAGGTTATAGATTTATTTGAAAGATCAACAAAATTAGAAAAATATGTCAAAGGATATATAGGAATGCATACCCATAATAATCGAAAATATATTGCTGCGATAGAAGGGACAGAATTGGCAGAAATTTTTAGAAAAAGAAATGAAAACATTGAAGATCAAAATAAAAAGTATAAGATTATTTCCATCGAGGAGTTCAAATCAGGAGAATGGAAACCGTATTTAAAAAGAGGCGGAGCAGAACAGTACTATAGACCAATTATGGAAGCATTAGATTGGAGAGAAGAATCAATAAAAGTTTACGATATACCATCTAATGCTCCTTTTGAAGAAGAAGGAATAGTTATCAGCGGCGTAAGCTCTAGACTAGCCGTGCGATATATGCCTAGGGGATGCTATTGGGATTCAAATAAAGCGATTGGGTTTATCATAAAAGACCAGTCAATTTCAATTGAATACGCTTTAGGGCTTCTAAATAGCTCTCTATATAATTATTTAATGAATGGAATTATTAACAATACAAATAGCATACAATTAACAGGAATTCACGCGCTACCTTTTATAATACCTGATGATGAGATAAAAGCCAAAATAGAAGTATTGGTAAAAGAAATTATTGAAGGGTTGAAAAAAAATCCAGCATTTAATTATATCTCCCAACAAAAACAAATAGATAAAATAATTTTTGATTTTTATAAAAATAAATTTAATTTCAGCAATAAGCTTAAAGAGAAATTAGATAAAGATTTTTCCATTTATTCATAAATTTCACTTTTTTTATATTTAGATTATAATAAGGCGGGGATATTATCTGAATATATATCATTCACCGTGAAACTCAGCTTTCACGAATATTTTTTTGTAAAATAAATTTTTTTTAAATTTGTCTAGATTTAATCAAAAAATTCTTTTAATTCTTCATCATACGATTGAAATTTATTGAGTTCGGTAAAGTCAGAGCCCGAATACCGTTGGATAAAGTGTTGTAAGATTGGTTCAGCTTTTTCAAAAAATTTTCGTACAAATCGGTCTGGGTTCCTTGTCTTTTCAGTTAATCCATATAAGATTATGGGCTCTTTCTTCTCATTGAATAGCGTTTTTATGGATTCAATTTTGAAAATAAACAAGTATTTATCCATTTCCAAGTATTCTATTGAGGTGTTCATAAAAGCTTCATAGGCAAAAGAATTTATAGCCGATATAAACGCACCCCTTAAATCTTTATCCCCTTTTCCATTCTCTATACTTGGAAGTTTCTTAAATTCATGCTTAGATAAGACAAATCCACGAAAAACAAATCCAACTTCATATAATTGTTTCATAATGATGAATTGAATCTCATTAAATCTATTCTGCTATTAATAAATTTGCAATTAAATATCGCTTATAATTACTAAAAAAATCGTTCTATTTATTTTTAATTACCTTAAACTTTCCTTTATATAGGATTATTAATTATATTTTGTGTGTTACCGAAGTTTTTACAATAAATAGGAGGCTATTATTTTTGGGTAAGATATGTAAATGGTATTATTGTTGCCCGATCAAAAGATTTGTAGATCAGGGTAAGTTAGATAAGAAATGGGTTGAGGAATATTGTTTGATTGGTAATAAAGATTGCGTGCGATATCAGATGGAGGAGAATTGGGAATTTCATCCCGATAATATGCTTCCAAATGGGGACATTAGAGAGGACTTAAAATGAAAAGGTGTCCCCTACACATACCTTTTTAAAATGCTCGGGATAGCGCTTACGAATTTCAGCCACGTGTGAAGTACAATGACATGCTCCTATGAAATTTATACCTTCCAAGTAAGAATATTTTCGGAATCCATGAAATCCTCCTATTACAGCTTCGATCTCTCCCATTTCTCTTGCCATCGTAATGAAATTTTCCAATCCAGGGTGCGTACATCCCACGAGAATAACAAACTTTCCTTCATTATTTTTACAAAAAAGAGCTTCTTCTCTAATTGACGTTCCTATCGGACCGGAGACAAAAACCGAATCATCAATCTCTTTTATTTCCTTATATAAATATACCTTTGCTTGTGGAAAGTTTCTTTCATATTTTTTGATATTATATGGAATATATAATTCAATGTTCGGATTTTGAGCATAAAAACCAGATAAACCACCCATGTGATCATAATGGTTATGGGAGATAATGACTTTTTCAATCATGGTAGGATCCACGCCAAGCTCCTTAATATTATGAACCAAAACTTCTCCATTACCTCCAGTATCAAATAATAAATATTTATCAGAGAGATTGCTATAAAGGAGAGCTGAAAATCCATATCCAGTTAAAAATCCTTCATTTACACACCTATTATCAAACACTATTGAAACATTAAAAGCTTTATTTGCGTTCATTTCTTTTTGGCAGAAATGTTAAATTTGATTTCTAATACTGAATAATTATTCATTTATTTTAACCTTTATTCACCTTTATAAAAAGACGCATTTAATTCTTAGATTTATTATGCGCCTCATCCAGTAAAGCTCGAAAATTTTTGACGATACTTTCCAGGTTTGAGAAGCTAGGAATATTATTTTCACTTAATTTGTTTGTAACATATTTCAATTCCTTTTCCTCTCCAATTAAAAAAAAGAATACCGGTTTTGAGTAATTTTTAACAGTATCAATTAATACATCGACCGAGCTTAATGCTCTAAATTGCCGAGAACAAAACATGAAATTAATAAGACCTTCAATTTTAGGCTCACTCAATACCGCTTTAAATGCGGATCTCATGACATCATTCGGATTTCTCTTGGTAGTTATCGCTTTTTCCATTGCGGGCCAAATATCAACTAATGCAAACTTATTGGGGGGCATCCATGTTGGAAAGATTTCCTCCAAAATACTATAAGATTCTTTGCTTAATTCAGGGAGTTCAAACCCATACTTCACTGTTAAATCGGTCAATATTGTTCCCGCACCTCCAGAACCTACGATAATGGATAAATTTCCTTTTTCGGGCAACTTTTTATTTGAATTAGAAATCATCGAAAAGGTTCTGGCATATTCAAATAATTCAAAAAAACTATTTGCTTTAATGATTCCAGCTTGTTTTATTAGTGCCTCGGTCAGGTCTTCACTTTCCGATATAGCTGCTGTATGACTAACTGTCGCCTTTTGGCCTTGCTTGGTTAATCCTCCTTTTACCAGAATTATTGTTTTTTTCGGATATTTCTTTGCTTCCCTACATAATTCGATAAATTTTCTTGGATTTTTAAAGGATTCAAGATAAATGGCAATAACATTAACCGAGTCATCCTTGATAAAATATTCCAAAAATTCTAATTCTGAAATATCCATCTTATTCCCGATTGAAGCTACATATCTAAACCCTAATCCAGGATATCTTTGAACTAAATGGGTAAAATATCCGCCGTTCAACATGCCAGATTGGCTTATAATGGCTATATTACCAAGCTTATATTCATTAAATACTAAAAAAGAAGAAAAAAATCCCCCTTTATTTGGAGAATCACTCGATTCATCAATAGTAGTTAGCCCCATACAATTGGGTCCAACCACCCTAATCTTTGAAAAATTTTCAGTGATTTCAACGATTTCATCCTTTAATTCAAGGCCTTCAGATCCAATTTCTTCAAATCCAGAAGCCTCAATTAGCGCTCCTTTAACCTTTTTCTCAATACAATCCTGTAAGATTTCAGGAATTACACGATTAGGCACATAAAAGATGGCTAAATCAATATCATCTTCAACATCTTTAATATTTTTTTTGAACTCCAATCCGAATATCTCTCCACTCGCATTTGGATTAATGGGATAAATATTTCCATTAAACCCATTTGAAATGAGATTATTAAGAATTCGATATCCTCCTTTCCTGAGATTTTTTGAGGCTCCAATTACAGCGACCGAAGTGGGATGTAGAAACGTATCTATAATCTTATTATCTTTCATTTGTTTTTTCATTTCTAAACATTACTTTATGTATATAAAAGAATAATCCAAAAAAGGAATTATTTTTTGATCTTAATTTGTGGTAATGCGATGTACAAAATTAGGTTTTGGTAAATAATTAACACAGCAAAACATTATGACTTATATGGAAAATATCAATCCAAAAAATTATATGATTACCTTACATCTGGATGCTGAAGAAGAGACCTTTAAAGGTAAAACCGTAATCTCCTTAGATACCACGGAAGAAACGGAGGAAATTATCCTAAATAGTGATGATCTTGAGATTAAGAGTTGCAAACTTTTAAAAGTAGAGAAAAAGATTCCATGCAATTATGAAGTGTCTCAAGAAGAAAAAGAGATTTCTATTGCATTCCCAGAGAAATTAAAGGATAATATTATTTTACAGTTGGAATATGAAGGGAAATTTCACTCTGACTTATTAGGAATGTATAAGAGTAAATATGAATATAAAGGGAAAGAGGAATATGTTATATCAACCCAATTTGAGGAAATTTATGCCAGAAGGGTTTTTCCTTGCATAGACCACCCCTCTAAAAAAGCTACATTTACAATAGAATTAATTATTAATCAGGATATAAAAGCGATTTCAAATACTATAATTGAGGAAGAAGAACTGATCGAAAATAATAAGAAATTAGTAATTTTTAAAGAAACTCCAAAAATGTGCACTTATCTGCTTTATATTGGAGTAGGGAATTTTGAGATTAGAGAAAAAAAGGGAGAACATTTAGTGAGGTTAATCACTACCCCTGGAAAAACGAAATATGGAGATTTAGCTCTGGATATAGCAGAAAAAGCTCTAAATTTTTGTGAAGCATTTACCTCAAAAGAATATCCCTTAGAAAAATGTGATTTAATAGCAGTTCCAGACTTTCCCTTTGGAGCGATGGAAAATTGGGGTGCAATTACCTTCCGAGAAAATATGTTATTAGTATATCCCGATAAAACCTCTAAAATCGGGATTTTTAATATTGCGAGTGTGGTTGCTCACGAAATTAGTCATTTTTGGTTTGGAAATCTCGTAAGTCCTCTTGATTGGAAATATATTTGGTTAAACGAATCATTTGCGTCATATTTTACCTATGCAATTCCTCAAAAATACCATCCGGAATGGCACTCATGGGAGCATTTTATCGTACAATATTATGATTCTTCATTAGAACGAGATGGATTGATTAATACGTTTACCGTAGAGTTGGAAGGGGAAGAAGAAATATTTATAACACCTGCGAAGGTTGGGATATTATACAATAAAGGAGCGACCATCTTGAGAATGATGGTTGATTATTTGGGAGAGCAAAATTTTAAAAATGGTGTAAGCAATTTTATGCATAAATTTGAGTATTCTAATGCGAATAGTCAAAATTATTGGAGTGCACTTGATGAAGGTACCGGAAAACCAATTAAGAATTTTGCTGACAGCTGGATTCATCAATCAGGATATCCTATCGTATTTGTAACACAAAAGGATAAGAGTCTCGTTTTTAAACAAGAATATTTTACTTATCTTCCTCAAGAACCAGAAGGTGATAAAAAGTTATGGTTTATCCCAATAAGCTTGAAGACATACAAAAATAATGGAGAGACCGAAGAATTTAGCTTTACATTTGAGAAAGAATCATACAAACTATCACTTCCTGACGACACGGAAGCAATAAAAATAAATGTAGGGCATACGGGATTTTTTAGAGTTAATTACGACTATTATATGCTCGAGAAGTTGGGTGATCTCATTAAAAATCACATCTTAAGTCCCATTGATAGATATGGAATAGAAAACGATCTTTTTTCCTTAGTCAAAAGCGGCTCTCTTGATTTAGATTATTATTTAGAGTACCTAACCTCCTATTATTTACAAGAAATGGAGTATTTACCCCTATTGAGTATTTTTTCTCATTTATTATACATTCTTACCATTAATGAGTCGAAGGAATCCAAAATTAAAAACATTGGAGAACACTTAGTAGCTCAATTTTTTGAACGATATGGTTATTTAGTACAAAAAGATGAGGAAATGAGAATTAGTATTTTAAAAAATTTTCTATTATACTCGGGAGCTTTATTTAAGATAAATCCTGTTATAGATTTTTGCTTAGAACGGTTTGAGAGTCTCTTAAATGGTGAGAAAGTCTCTCCTGATATTTTATCTAGTGTGTTAAAAGTCGCTTCGATGAACCATCAAAAAGCTAAAGAGTATTTTCTCAAAAGGATAAAATCATCAGAGACTCCAGAAGTCGAAAAAACTTATATATATCAGGCTTTAGGATGTTTTCAAGAAAAGGACCAACTTTTGGAGGCTTTAGATATCACCTTAAAAGAAATACCTTCTCAATCTTGGCTCTATACTTTCCGCAGATTAGGGTCTAATAAAACGGCATTGGATTTGATATGGTCTTGGTTTAAAGATAATTTAAATATATTTGAAAAAAAGAGCCCATTTGTATTAGCCAGAACAATAGCAGCCTTAATACCACTTGGAGGATTGAGTAATAAGGATGAAGTTGAAAGTTTCTTAAGAGAATATGCTGAAAACAATGAATTTCATAAGGATACGATCAATATGACTCTTGAACAATTAGAGATTAATTCAAGATTTGCAAATCTCTAATTTAATAATTAAAAATAAAAAAATGGGATTTATAGTTATTTTATCTATCTATTTTTTTCCTTCTATTCCATAAATACAGTAGTATCCGCCTTCTAAATCATAATTTTTAAAAACACCGCAATTAAAGCAATTACAACCGCTCTCTTTAATCTCTCCCTTAGGTTTTACTGAAGCACCTCGAGCGCAGAAGAGGGCATGAGGTTCTACTTCATTTAATTTGTTCGGCTTAAACGTAGGGCACGGACCGCAAAATTGTTTGCATATTTCCATATTCTTCTTATTATCATCTACCTTTTTTGGCATACTATTCCTCACTTCAATTGAAATTACGCTATTTTAAATAGAATTTTATTCCTTTTATAAACCTAATTGTAATAAAATATCAATATTAGCATCCTATTAAAAAGATAAAAAAAAATTAAAAATAAAAATATCTAATCTTCAAGCGAAAAATAAATCTTCTTCTCCTGCTAATACATGGTCCAACTCGTAATCGGCTATATCAATGCTTCGAAACAATAAATAGCTCAAAAAGAGACATAATGCACAAAATGCAGAGACAAGAAAATAGATGACTCCGAAATTTGACGTGAATAAAACCGCAATTGAAATTATTCCTCCTCCTATGATACTTCCGGTATTTTGTCCCAAGTTTGATAAACTTACAAGAAACGCAAAAAATGTACTTTTCAAAGTGGGATATTCATGTTTAGAAAGGTCTGCTCTAATGGTCTGATTAGATACAACTAATGCTCCTTGTAGGCCCCCAAAGAGAAATAGAAATACTAAGCCAATAAGTAATGCCGGTAAAAAACCTCTAAAAAAGATGAATGGTATTATACTGATTAGGCAAAACGGTATATAAGACAGGAAAAACAAGGATGCTGCCTTTCTCCGACTCTTATCGGCAAGTTTTCCCGCTATCACAGAAAAGACTAGGGTCCCAATGCCATTCAATAGGTAAAAGACTGAATTCCATGCTTGATACCCTACTGGAGTTGTACCTCCTGCAAGTGAAACTAATGTTTGGTCCACATCTACGATTCCCATTGGAATAAGAACCACATATTTGAAGTATTCTAAAATTAAGAGTGCTTGAATCCCAGCTAGAAAAGTATAGAGGATAATTTTCCAATTCTTTTTCGTAGTGAACATAGATTTTAAGGGGCGACCTTTTATCTCTGTTCCGGGCTCCCCTCTAGGGGGTTCTTCTATGAAATAAGGTAAAATACAGGCTAGTATCACTAAAATTCCTGTGAGAATAAATAATATCGGCATCGCATCAAGTGCTAAGAAGATTAACCCAAGGATCATTCCTCCCGCCCCCATTCCCACAAGAAGCATAGCCCATGTGTAGCCTTGAATCCTCGCAAGATACTCTTTGGGAACTACATCTAAAATTAGTCCATCTAAAGCCGTATCTGCGAATGCCATTCCTAACATAATGAAAAAGATATAGACCAAGAGAAAAAGATAGATTGATTCGTCTGTGGGAAGATATATCGCTAAGAGAAACCACCAAATTGCTCCAAAAATTCCAAAACTAATAATCCACGGAAATCTCTTCCCGTAGAATTTATTTCCACCCCGATCATTGAAAATCCCTACAATTAATTTAATTGCCCATGGAATTTGGCTGATGCCCCATAAAATCATCCAAGTATCGAGATTGTATCCACCTAAAATTTTAGTTAAGTAGGGTTGGAATACCAAGTACGGTATGCCCTGAACAAACCCTTCTATAAGGTAAAAGATAATAAAAATCCAAGAGTAATATTTTTTATATTCTACTTGTTCCATATAAATAGATTTGCCTTAGTTATATTTTAATGTTGTGAATTATGCAAAAATTTCTATAGATGTTATTTAGTACCCGTGGTCATTTTTACATCCTCAATGAGCATAAAAGGAGCAAAAACAGTACTATTACTTGGATTTAACCATGTCGTGACCTGTTTATTCTCCTTCCCAAGCGCCAACAAATTTTTCATCATATGAAAGTGGTCTGAATTAATCCGTAGTTCTCTCACGGGTTCGAGGACTTTACCGTGTTTTTTAACTAAAAACATTCCATCCTTCGGAAGAGAAGAAAATACTCCGGGTGGGGCATAGCTCTGGTATCGAGTATACCATGTTGATGTAATTAATAAGGTGGGTTTTTCCGAGATTTCTATTAATTCTTCAAGAGAGCAATCCCCCGGCTTAAAAACAATATTGGTGGGGGTGGGAATCGTTATTCCAGCATTGCCAGTAGATTCTTCATGTCGTTTAGAGAGTGAGGTGTTTGTGAAAAATCGATTAATTGTGCCTTCATCAACTAAGAGGGTTTTTTTACTTGGAGCACCCTCATCATCAAAAGGGCGAGTTGCTAATCCATATTCTTTAGTTCCATCATCCCAAATTGTTATATTCTCATTAGCAATTTTATCTCCCTTTTTTTTCCCAGCTAACCATGACAAGCCCATTTTTCTGATGTACTCATTCATTGCAAGAGCAGCGGTGGGCGCTTGTATTTCGGTAGTCACCTTAGGATATATAATGATATTATAGGTCCCGGGTTTTCCTTTTTTCCCTCCA
>Ga0209918_1000553_pt1 | contig 24002 bp, 19 predicted proteins | sample SalPonD_shore_MG_FD_185712 | JGI IMG/M metagenome (GOLD analysis project Ga0209918, IMG submission 185712) | Salt pond soil microbial communities from South San Francisco under conditions of wetland restoration - Salt Pond MetaG... | ecosystem: Environmental > Aquatic > Marine > Intertidal zone...
AACTGCAGCCACAGAGGACACAGAGTAACGGCTGTAATTGACATGGAGATTCTCTCTCTGTGTCCTCTGTGATCTCTGTGGCATTCTTGAAGTTATCTGTATTCAGACCCCGCCGGCAGACTCGGGATATCCGGGAACACGGCGATTGTTGCCGGCTGCTGTGGCTTCGATAAAATACCTGCGGCATTCAACCCGTAAATACCATCAGAGCTTCAGTCTTGCCTTTTCACAGCGAACTTTTCATTCTGGCGACGTTTACTTCCATGGTTGCCGGTGTCCTGGGCATCGGCGGCGGCATGCTGCTCATTGCCATACTGCCGTCGCTGGTGCCGGCCAACGCCATTGTGCCCCTGCACAGCGCCACGCAGCTCATGAGCAATTCCAGCCGCGCGGTATTTGCCTTTTCCGCGGTGGACTGGCGGCATGCGCCGGCGTTCCTGGCGGGTTCCCTGTTGGGCATGGCCATGTTCGGACTGCTCCTGTTCCACATTTCCACGGACGCCATTCCGCTCTTCATCGGTGTCTATATTCTGCTGAATATCTGGAGCCGGCATTTCCGGCGCCTGCTGCAGCGGTACGAGAGCTACTTCCTCGCCGGCATTCTCCAGACAGGTCTGGGACTGGTGGTCGGCGCTACCGGTCCGTTGGTCATGACTATCCTCATCAAGGATCTGGACGACAAGGAAAAGATCGTCGCGACCAGCGCCATGTTCATGACCATCACCCATATTTGCAAGATTACCTTCTTCGGCGTGTTCGCCTTTTCCTTTGCTGCCTATTTAATCCCGCTGGCCATGCTGGTAGCGGGCGCGCTGCTGGGCTCCTGGATCGGCACACAGCTGCGGGGCAGGGTCAGCGGCAGGATATTCAATCGCGTGCTGAAGATCCTGCTTTCTCTGCTGGCGCTGCGCATGATCCTCGAGGTCATATTCGCGTATACGCCGTTGTGATACACTGCGCTCACCTCCCGGGCAGGCAGAAGATGCTGCCACTCAATACGCCGGAACCGGTTCGTACCACTTACACCATGTGAATTCCGAGGTATGGTCATGAAGGAAGTATCGCGCAAGCTGACCGCAAGCGTTCTGATCACGATCCTGGCCGGCGTCTGCGGCGCCGCCGCCGCCCAGGGTAACCAGGGTCCACCACCGGGTTTTCACCAGAACCCCATGCATGTGAACCCGGCCGCTTACCTGGACAGGATCAAGCTGCCGCCGGGGTTTCACATCTCCATCTATGCCAGCGGCCTGGATTCTCCCCGTGAGATGGCACTCAGTGATGACGGCACGCTCTACGTCGGGACCCTGGGGCCGTTCGGCGCGCCGCCGGTCGGCAAGGTCTACGCCATTCGCGACACTAACGGCGATCACAAGGCCGACAAGATCATGACCATCGCCAACGGTCTGAATTATCCTAACGGTGTTGCCCTGCATGACGGCAATCTGTACGTGGCGGAAATCGGCCGTATCCTGCGCTACAACGATATCGGCAACAACCTGAAGGATCCGCCGGCGCCGGTGGTGGTCACCGATGATTATCCGAAGGAATACCACCACGGCTGGAAATTCATCAAGTTCGGCCCGGACGGAAAGTTGTACGTGCCCGTCGGTTCGCCGTGTAATATCTGTGTGCCGGACGCACAGCACGGTGTTATCACCCGTATTAATCCCGACGGCAGCGGCAAGGAGGTGTTTGCACGCGGCATCCGCAACTCGGTGGGTTTCGACTGGAATCCGAAGACCGGCGTACTCTGGTTTAACGATAACGGCCGCGACATGATGGGGGACCACAAGCCGCCGGAAGAGTTGAACCGCGCCCCGCAAGCCGGACTGAATTTCGGCTTTCCCTACCGCTACGGCAAGCATCTGGTGGACCCTAAGTTTCACACTGATCGTCCGGCCTCGGACTTTACCCCGGCTGCGCTGGAAATGCCGGCGCATGTGGCGCCACTGGGCATGCAGTTTTATACGGGGACGTCCTTCCCGCAGAAATACCGGGGGCAGCTGTTCATCGCCCAGCACGGTTCCTGGAACAAGAGTCCGCCGGACGGCTACCGCATTGTGCTGGTGACTATCCGCGACGGCAAGGTGCAGAACTACGAAAATTTCGCCACCGGCTGGCTTACCCCGGACAAGAAATTCTGGGGACGGCCGGTGGATATGGAAATCATGAAAGACGGTTCCCTGCTGGTATCGGATGATTTCGCCGGTGTCATCTACCGCATCAGCTACAAAAGATAGCCACAAGCTACAAGTTATAAGTGGCAAGTAATGGCAACGGTCATAATCTGCGGGCCACGAGCCACGAGCCACGCCGCAATGATGTAAACTTGACGGATTGAAACCAATCGGCGCGCAGGAGGCACTACCATGTCCGACAAGCGCAAGGCCAAAGACAGCATGGGCGAGGTCACGCTTCCCGCCGACGCTCTGTACGGTGCCCAGACCCAGCGGGCCATCGATAATTTCCCCGTCAGCGGCACCCGCCTGCCGCCGGCCTTCATCCAGGCTGTAGCGCGGATCAAGTACGCGGCGGCAGCGGTTAACCGGGATCTGGGGCTGCTGGATGCCGATCTGGCGGACGCCGTCATCCACGCCGCCCGTACCGTCATCAACGGCGATCACGCCGACCAGTTCCCGGTGGATGTCTACCAGACCGGCTCGGGTACCAGCACCAACATGAACGTCAACGAGGTCATCGCCACCCTGGCCGGTCGCCAACTGGGCCGTCAGGTGCATCCCAATGATCACATTAACCTGGGACAGAGCAGCAACGACGTCATCCCTACCGCTATACACCTGAGCAGTGCCCTTGCCATCGAGCATGGCCTGCTGCCCGCCCTGGCGCACCTGCGTGCCACCATCGAGGACAAGGCCGGCCGCCTGGATGATTGCGTCAAGACCGGACGCACCCATCTCATGGATGCCATGCCCATACGCATGAGCCAGGAACTCGGCGGCTGGGCCGGTCAGATCAGTCAGCACGAGGCGTGGCTGCGACAGGAACTGGACGCCCTGTGCCGGCTGGCCCAGGGTGGCACGGCGGTGGGCACCGGCATCAATACCCACGGAGAGTTTTCGCAGCGCATCTGCGAGCAGCTTACGGAGCAGACCGGCCTGTCCCTGCGCCCGGCCGACAACCTGTTCACGGCCATCAGCAGCCAGGATACGGCGGTATCCCTTTCCGGGCGGCTCAAGTCCGTGGCCGTGACGCTGACCAAGATCGCCAATGATCTGCGCTGGATGAATTCCGGACCCCTGGCGGGACTGGCGGAAATCGAACTCCGGGCCCTGCAGCCCGGTTCCTCCATCATGCCGGGCAAGGTCAACCCGGTCATCCCGGAAGCCGTGGTTATGGCCGCGGCCCGGGTCATGGGCAACGACACCACCGTCACCGTCTGCGGCCAGGCGGGGAATTTCCAGCTCAACACCATGCTGCCGCTGATCGCCCACACCCTGCTGCAGAGCATTGAACTGCTCGCCAATAGCAGCCGGCTGCTGGCCGACAAGGCCATTGCCGATTTCCAGGTGAACCGCGAGAATCTCGAGCGCAGCCTGGCCCGCAATCCCGTTCTGGCTACGGCCCTGAATCCCCACATCGGCTACATGGCGGCGGCGGAGATCGCCAAGCAGGCGTACCGGGAAGGTCGGCCGGTCATCGACGTGGCGGAGGAGAAAACCGACCTCACCCGCGAGCAGCTTGAAACCATCCTCGATCCTCGCCAACTGACCCGCGGCGGCATCGCCGACAGGGACTGACCGGTCCGGCGTTCGCTGAACGCGAACCCGGCGTTATTGTCTTATAAGGTAACGGAACTGCCTTTGCGAGGTAACGGAAATGAAATTCCTGACAGCTGTATTGACTGCCCTGATCACGGTAACGCTGACCTGTGCTGCCCAGGCCGAGGAGAAAGCGGCCAATAAACCCGAAGCCAATATTATGGTCATCGAAAAGAAGCCGAAACCGGTCAGCATCCCCAAAGCATATGGTTCCAGCAGCCTGTGGGACTGGTTCGTACTGGATAACAGGCACATGGTTGTTGAACTGAACAACGGGGACAAGTACCTGGCGACATTCATGAGTCCGTGTAACGGCCTGCGCTTTACCGACACCGTCGCGTTTGAAACCTCCGGGCCGTTCGAACTGGATCGCTGGACGACCATCCACCTGCCCGACGGCGAGCGTTGTTTTGTCAAGGATCTGACGCCGTACAAGGAAGCGCAGAAGGACAGCAACAAGGCGGATGATTGATCCGCGGGTGGAGCAGGATTGAAACATGACGGCAGGGAAGCGGCGGCAGAAGTACGACTGATTTGATCCAGAACAAGGAATCACACGCTTTTTTCGCGCATTCTTCATAACCCTGTCGCTTAAGCCGTCCCGCCGGTGATCCGTAGGGGAGTGGTGCGCGCGACTATAACTCACTCTCATAATTGCGGGGCGGCTCATGTTCGAATTCAATCCTTATTCACCCGAAATAGACGCAGATCCCTTCCCGGCCTATGAGCGCTTGCTGGAGGAGTTCCCCTGTTTCTGGAGTGAACAGGCGGGCATATGGATCCTGACCCGTCACGAAGACATACAGAATGCCCTGCAGGACTGGGAGACTTATTCTTCCTCGAAAGGCAACCTCCTGGATGAGATCCCGGGTCGTTCCGGTTCCACCCTGGGCAGCCTGGATCCGCCGCGCCACGATCGCCTCAGGGCACTGATTCAGAAGGTCTTCACTTCAAAGACAGTAAAGGAAATGATTCCGCAGGCGATCGAAGTGGCGGAAAGCTGCGCGCAGGAGTGCGTGGAAAAACAGCAGTTCGATTATGTCGCGGATTATTCCAGCCGTATCACCGTCACCATTCTCTTCAACCTGCTCGGACTGCCCAGCGCCGACCACCGGGTGATCCGCGAGAAAGTCATTCTCGCCATTTCCACCGACAGTGAAACCCGGCAGAAATCCCCGGAAAACATCGCCGGTTTTCAGTACCTGGTGGACTATGTCAAGGATCAGGTGGAGCAAAGAACCAGGAAACCCGGCGAGGATCTCATTACCCGCCTGATGCAGGCGGAGATCGATGGCGACAAGCTGACCGATTCCGAGGTGGTTATGACCTCGGCGACCCTGATCATGGCGGGCGTGGAGAGCTTGTCCAGCTTCATGACCATGTTCGCCCTCAACATGCACGATTTCCCCGATGCCCGCCGCCGTGTCATCGCCGACAGGGATCTGATGGCGCCCGCCGTCGAGGAATCACTGCGCTTCAATACTTCGGCGCAGCGCTTCCGGCGGGTTCTCATGCGGGACGTGGAGTTGCACGGCCAGCAGATGAAGGAAGGCGATTTCGTCTGCCTGTGCTACGGCGCGGGCAACCGGGATCGGCGCAAGTTCCCCAATCCCCATGTCTATGACGTGGAGCGGCGTCCCGCCAACCACCTGGGCTTTGGTGGCGGCAAGCACCTGTGCCTGGGCAGCGCCGTGGGCCGCCAGGTCACCGCCGCGGCCATGAACGTCTTCTTCGATCACATACCGGAATACGAGCGCGCGACGCCGTCGCTGCAGTGGAACTCCTCCACCACCTTCCGCAGCCCCTCGGCCCTGCCGCTGCAGGTGCGTACATAGTCTGTATTTAGTTACCGATCAAACGTATAACGACCTATTAACCACGGAGAGCACGGAGAACACGGAGGTTAAGAAATATTGTCCGTTGGCTAATACGGATTGCCATTATGAGGGCAAGGTATTTGCCCATTACAATTAATAATCGATAATAAATAAATATGTTTCTCCGTGTCCTCGGTGCTCTCCGTGGTTTAATAAAAGGCGTAAACGGGAACGGCGAGTCAAAGGCTCCCGTTGAGGTTACAGGGCACCGGTTTCCTGCAGTTTTTTGTAGATACCTTCCGCCATGCGCCGGTAGCCCCTGGCGTTGGGATGGACAGTGTCGGACTTGAGGGAGTTGTCGCTCAGGATGTCCGGGATGAGATCATCCATGTAGACCACGCCCGTCTCCTTTGCGACGTCCGCGTATGCATCAGCGGATGAAAGAAGCAGCCCCGGGCGGGGCACGCCGAGCAACAACACGGGAATGCCGCGATCCTGTGCCATGCCGATCATGCGCCTGACGTTGGCGGCCATTTTGCCCGGGTCCAGCCTGCGCAGGATGTCGTTGCCGCCGTGGCACAGGATCAGCAGATCGGGGTGGTACTTTTGCAGCAGTCCGGGCAGGCGCTTCAGGCCCTTTTCCGATATCTCACCCGAGACTCCGGCGTTGACGACCCGGCGGCCGCTGAGCTTTTGCAGCACGGCGGGATAACTTTCGTTGGCGGCCGCGCCGTTGCCGTGGGTGAGGCTGTCGCCGAAGGCCAGGATGACCGCATTGCCGTCCAGGTGCGGCAGTTCCGGTCCACCGCCGCAGGCGGCGAGCAGAAGGCAACCAAAGAGGAATACGGCCGGGCCGCGGGATCGCGGCAGCATCCGCTTCAATCGGTTCTGTTCCTCGCGCACGTCATCTCCGCTCAATGGTTCGCGTATACGGCGGCCGGTGGGGCAGGGCAGGGATTACTACAGCACAGCCACCGGGCAAGGGCAAACGCCGCCGCGGCCCGGCTGGAGTGCGGCGTGCCGTCACGGTACCCTTGCCGTTCTGGCATTCCTGATACCTGGTGGTGAATCAACATGTCGAAAACACTTGTCATCGGCGCCCACGGCGGGATCGGCCGGCGGCTGGTCGCGAAGATGGCGGACGCCGGTCTGCCGGTGCGCGCCATGGTGCGTAGCGCGGAACAACTGCTCGAACTTCGTGACGCGGGCGTGGAAGCGGTGCATGGCGATCTGGAAGGCGACTTCGAACACGTCCTGGAGGGATGCGGCGCGGTGGTGTTCAGCGCGGGCTCCGGCGGGGCCACCGGTCCGGACAAGACCTTCACGGTGGATCTCTGGGGCGCGATCAAGGCCATACGCGCCTGCGAGGCAAGGCAGATCCCGCGCTTTATCATGATCAGCGCGCGCAATGCCGGCGATCCGGACAGCGGCCCGGCGTCGCGCAAGCCTTATCTCATCGCCAAGCACATCGCCGACGATTACCTGCAGCACAGCACGCTGCAGTACACTATCCTGCGCCCGGGAAAACTCACCGACGATCCGGGTACGGGCCGGATCCGCACAACGCGTCCCGAACCCGCGGAACAATACATCAGCCGCGACGACGTGGCCGACGCCGTGGTGTTTTGCCTGCAGAACCCGGCCACCGTTGGTAAAACCGTGCTGCTCTTTCATGGCGATACGCCGATTGCGGAAGCATTGGCTTGAAAAGTGAATCGTGAATAGCAAATAGTGAATAGTAAAATCGGTAATTGCATGCTACGGAGTATCGGCTATTGCAGCATTATTCCTCGCTTGATACTGCTGGTATGCAGTTGTCTTTACAATTCACTATTCACCATTTACTAATTACTACTCACTGTCAGTGTTCGAAGAACTGGACTACCAACAGACCCCCATGGGCGAGCTCGTGCTGCGGCGGCGTTCCGAGCCGCGGCTGGGCGGCAGGGAGATTTACGAGGTCAAGCTGGGCGACGAGTTCCTCATGTCGAGTCTGTTCAGCGAGGGAGAGGAAGCACTGGCACGGCTGGCCCTGGACGCGCTGTCCGGGCGGGACTCGCTGGACCTGGTTGTCGGCGGCCTGGGTCTGGGTTACACGGCGGCAGCGGCACTGGAATCTGCGGCCGTGCGTTCCCTGCTGGTCATCGAGTACCAGGCTGCGGTCGTGGATTGGCACCGGCGGGGACTGGTGCCGCTGGGGGCAACCCTGAGTGCCGATCCCCGCTGCCGTATGATTCACGACGACTTCTTCCGACTGGCGGCTGAGGGTCTCGATCCGGAGCATCCCGGGCGCCGCTTCCATGCCGTGCTGCTGGACATCGACCATGCGCCGGATCATCTGCTGCAACCCGGCCATGCCGCTTTCTACGAGACCGGCGGCCTGCAGGCCCTGGCAAGGCAGCTGCAGCCGGGCGGCGTTTTCTCCCTGTGGTCCAACGCGCCGGCGGACCCGGTTTTTCTGCAGCGATTGCAGTCGTGCTTCGCCGCCGCCGAGGCGCGGGAAGTCTGTTTCCCTAATCCCTATACCGGCGGTGAGTCCGCCAACACCGTGTATCTGGCATCCGTTTCCCGCTAACCGGCGGCAGGCCCATGGGCTATACTTGGAAGAGTGCTGTTTTCTCTGGCAGGAGGTAGAAAATGCTATCCAGAGTCACTGTTGTATCCCTCGTCGCCCTCGTCCTGATCTACAGCCCGCTGCTCTTCGCCGGCGTCGGGGCGGTCACCATCCTCAGCGGCGGCAGTGAAGCCCGGACCTGCTATCACGCCGCCCAGAATGCCGCGGAGGGCATGTTTTCCTCGCGCGATGACCTCAAGTCCTGTGACATTGCCATTGATGATACCGCGCTTACCCGACGGGACCGGGCCGGCACCTACGTCAACCGCGCCATCGTCGAAGCGTCACTGTCCCGCTACCGGGACGCCTTCGCCGACTACCAACGCGCTATCAAGACCATGCCGGAACTGCCCGAGCCCTATGTCGGCCGCGGCAACATCTATTTTCTTGCCGGCAAGCTGGACAAGGCCATCGACGACTATACCCACGCCCTCGATCTGAAGCTGACACGCAGGCATATCGCCTATCTGAACCGCGGTATGGCATACGAGAAACAGGGCCGCCTCGCGGTTGCCGAGGCCGATTACCGCAAGGCCCTGGAACTGCAGCCGGACTGGAAGCTGGCCAAGGAAAAGCTGGGTCGGGTAATGGCCAAGGAAGCCACCGAAAATATAAAGTAGTGGCCCGCGGTCCGACCTCCTGCTTCGTTAAACGATCATTGAACCACGGAGATCACGGAGGACACGGAGAAACAAGAATTGCTCAACAGCCGGCTGTTGGCGGATAGTGGTGTTTCGGGGTATTGATGCTGAATTAGCTGCGCATCGAATTGCGGTTTCGGACGATAATAACGATATCACCTCCGTGTCCTCCGTGATTCAATCCAAATGCAGAAGATGCCCGGTGAATTAACCCGAGGACAGCTTGCGCATCAGCAGTTTTTCGTAATCCGCCTGGGTATCGATGTCGAAGGCTGCCTCTTCCAGGGGGACGGTGACGACATCGGCGGCGTGGGATTCGAGCAGGGGCTTGGCGCCGTGGTCGCCCGCGAGCCGGCACAGTTCGTCGAACAGGCGGGCCGGAAAAATGGCCGGGACGCCCGCGCCGCCGGCGTACGCGGCGGCGGCGATGCGTTCGGGCTGTGCGCACCAGGCCTCGATCAGGTTTTCCAGGTGTGCGGTCTCGACGAGGGGCTGATCGCAAAGCAGGATCAGCACCCCGCGGCACTCCCGCGGCAGCGCGCGGATCCCCGCCTGCAGGGAAGAAGCCATGCCGCTGTGCCATTCTTCGTTATCGACCTGGCTGATCTCCAGACCGGCCAGTTCCCGCCGGCACTTGGTCGCCTTGGGACCATGCACGACCACCACGCGCTTGCCGAGCATGGCGCCGGCTTTGGCGGTGGTCTGGCGCAGCAGGCTCTGGCCGTTGAATTCAAGCAACTGCTTGAGGGCGCCGAAGCGCCGTGAACCGCCGGCGGCCAGAATCAGGGCATAAAGCTCTTCGCGCGCCGCCGGTGCCACGGCCGCCGGGGTTGCCGGCTGCGACAGGCGGCCACCGCCGCGGTTGTGCAGCACTGCCTGGATCTCGGCGATCAGGGACAGGGCGATCTCCTCCGGCAGTTCGCCGCCGATATCCAGGCCCACCGGCCCGTAGATGCGATCAGCCAGACCGGACGCAGCTTCGCCCAGGCCCTCCAGGAGCTGCTGCTTCCTGGCCTCGGGGCCGAGCAGGCCGATGTAGGCGGGAGGTTGACCGGCAAGCTGCGCCAGGTAGCGCTGGTCGTATTCGAACTTGTGGGTCATGAGCACGGCGGCATCCACGTCATCCAGATTGACGTTTTCCGCCAGCGCCTCCGGCATGGTTTGCACCATGCGGGCGGCGGGGAAGCGTTCGGGCTGGCTGAAGGCCGCGCGGTGGTCCACCACGGTGACATTCCAGCCGAGCAGGGCGGCGGTCTCCGTCACCGGCAGCGCGTCGGGGCCGGCGCCGATAAGCAGCAGCCGCACGGCCGGACTGACCAGGCCGAAGAACACCTGCAGCGATTGCCCGCCCAAAACCAGTTCCGCGCTGCGCGATTTGCCTTCGGCCAGCACCGCGGCGGCGGTTTCCGCCAGTTCCGGCGGCAGGATGGCGGGGCTGGCGTTCGCTGTGTACAGGTAGTGGCTGCCTTCCGGAAACTGTTCGTGTTCCGAGGCCGTGACCGTCATGATCACCGCCGGCCGGCGACTCGCCAGGGCGTCCCGGATCAGGTTCAGGGGGGTGAAGCCGTCAGTGGCGGAGAGATATTCCAGGCGGATGCGCACCGCGCCGTTGCAGCCCAGGCCCAGCCCCCAGACCAGATCGTCACCGGAGCGCATGTCGTAAAAGACGGTGTGCGCGCTGCGGCCGTCGAACACCTTGCGGGCATGCTCGTACAGATCGGCCTCGAAACAGCCGCCGCTGAGCAGGCCGAAAAAACGCCCGTCGGCGGTGATGAGCATGCGCGCACCGGCCTTGCGGTAGGTCGATCCCGCCGTCTCGATGACGGTGGCGAGGACCAGCTCCGACTCTGTCTCGCGCAGGTCGTCGAAGGCGTTGATGAGGCCGGGCAGGCCGGAATGCATGGACACGGGCGTTGATCCGGAATAGCGGTTGGACGTGGGTGCGATCCTACCCGATGCGGCCCCGTCTGACTATCCGGCGGCCCGTGTAAACAGTCTGTTATTCCGAATCCTGCAGCTAACGAATGATGGATCTCGCAGAGACGCAAAGGCGCCAAGGAAAAGAATACCAATGCATTTCTTTGCGTCCTGGCGCCTTGGCGAGAACCGATTGTTGATCAATTTTGAGACAGGTCATGATGATTACCCCAGGCGGGCGAGGGCCTTCTCGGCGTTTTCGTTGCCCTGTTCCGCGGCGCTGCGATACCAGCGGCGCGCCTCGCCGAGATTTCTTTCTATGCCCCGGCCCTTGGCATAGATAACGCCCAGGTTGTACTGCGCATTATGATTGCCCGCCTCCGCCGCGCGCCGGTACCAGTGGTAGGATTTGACGTCGTTGCGTTCCACCCCCTCGCCCTTGCCGTACATGTAGGCAATGCTGAGCTGGGCGTTGATGTGCCCCTGTTCCGCCGCGCGCCGGAACCACTCAAAGGCCCTGGCATCGTCCTGGTCCACGCCGATGCCCTTGCGGTACATCTCGCCCAGGCGGTACTGGGAATTGACGTGGCCGCGCTCCGCGGCGCGCCGGCACCATTCGAAGGCGGCGCGGGGGTTGCGCTCCACACCCACGCCCCGGGCATACATCAGGTGCAGGATGGCCTGGGCCTCAGGATCACCCTGTTCCGCCGCCTTGGCGTACCAGTACGAGGCTTCGCGGAAATTGCGTTCCACGCCGCGCCCCTGGGCGTATATCACACCCAGGTTGAACTGGGAGTTGATATGACCCTGCTTGGCGGCCATCTCGTACCACTTCGCCGCCGCGGCCTCGTTGCGAGCGGTGTTGATGCCCTTGGCATACATGTAGGCCAGGGAAGCCTGGGCCTCGACGTCACCCAGTTCGGCCTGGTTGACGGTTTCCTCGAGGACGTTGTCCGCGCCACCCGCTTCCGGCGCCGGCTCCGCGGGCATCGCGAAATCGGTCTGCCACTCGCTGATGGTCTGCGGCCGTTCCCGGCGGTCGAAGCGCATGGCGTGATCGATGGCCCGCAGCAGGCCCGGGCTGTAGCGATCGCGACCCACCTCGACGGCGGACACGTAGGGATCCCGGGAGCCGAGGCTGATACCGGAACTGCGATCGATGGCGTCGATGGGGGGAATGCCGGCGATGGCCCGGTACAGGGTGGCGCCCAGGGCGTAGATGTCCGTCCATGGCCCCTGCGCATCCTCCTCGCTCTGGTATTGTTCAATGGGGGCGTAACCCTTGGAGAAGACGCTGGTCATGCGATCGCGGCTTTCCTCCATAGCCTGCCGGGCCGAGCCGAAGTCCAGCAGCACCGGTTCGCCGTCGACGCGGATGAATATATTGGCCGGCTTGATGTCGCGATGAATGAAACCGTGGGCGTGCACCAGCTTCATGCCGTCGATGATCGGAAAGATGACGGTGTTGATGTCGGCCTCGTCCATGACCTTGCGGCGGCTGAGGATGTCCTGCAGGCTCTCGCCGAGCTCGTAGTCCATGACCATGTAGGCGGTGTTGTTGGCTTCAAATACGTTCCTGACGCGGACAATGTTGGGGTGTTTGAACTGTCCCAGGGTGCGGGCTTCCTCGATGAAACGCTGCAGCCCCCAGCGGTAGCGCTCTTCCAGTTCAGGCGAGACCGGCACCACGGTATGGTCTGTGGCCCGGCCGGCCAGATCCGCGGGCATGTATTCCTTGATGGCGACCTCGTGGGCCAGGTTTTTGTCATAGGCCAGGTAGGTAATGCCGAATCCGCCCTGGCCGAGAATGTCGCGGATCTCGTACCAGTGCAGCTCGAAGCCGCGGGCGAGGGCATTGATTTGCCTGCGTTTTGTCCGGTCTTTGCTCACGTGTCGCGTCGCTTGGTTGCGGGACGGGGGACAGCCGCCGGGATCCGTCCGGGAGGGTCTGCCGTGGCGGCGCAATGCCGCCGGGCTCGACCCGATCTGTCGTCCGTATAAGATAGCAGAGAGGCGCGGATTGCAATAATTCCTCCCGTGCACCGTTCAAAGTATCACGCCCACCTCGTCCCCGTCCCGGTACAGGGTCAGCGCCTGCAGGGACTGGCCGGCGCAGGGACCGCGAATGCAGAAGCCGTCGTGGAAACGAAACAGGGCGCCGTGGGTGGCGCACTGCAGGTAACTGCCGCTGAAATCCAGGAACTGGTCCGGTACCCAGTCCAGATTGATGCCGGTATGCGGGCAGCGGTTGCGGTAGGCCTGCAGACGCCTGTCGCGGCGTGTCAGCAGCACCGCCGTCGTGCCGGCCGGCGTCTCCACGCGGAAGCCGCGGGCGCCGTCTTCGGGAAGGTCCTCCTCCCGGCAGAGTGGATAACGAATTCCGGTCATGGTTGGTGCGCGGCGTAGACAGCTTGCTGGTTCGTTAAGTACAATCTATCAAATCCGACCGAACGGGAGTAAGTGTGCCGTTAATCCGCACGCGCTCCCGTTTTCGTGCATCTGGAAGCCCGGTGGCGGGGACAGGCAACCGCCCACGGCGAGCATCCGGCATGCCTGCCGGGCGGCTTTTACCCCCTGACGCCATAACCCGGCCGGTTGAACTGACCTGGAGAGAGTATTGACCCATCATACAGCCTTGTTGGCCCTGGAAGACGGCAGCCTGTTTTACGGACAGTCCATCGGCGCGGACGGCCGGACCGAGGGGGAAGTCGTTTTCAACACGGCCATGACCGGTTACCAGGAAATCCTTACCGATCCCTCCTATTATCAGCAGCTTGTCACCCTGACCTATCCCCATATCGGCAACACCGGCGTTACCGCCGAGGACGAGGAATCGACCCGGGTCCACGCCGGCGGCCTGGTCATACGCCGACAGCAACTGGCGGACGGAGGGTTCACTGCCGGAGTATCTGAAGGCACAGGATCTCGTTGCCATCGCCGGCATCGATACCCGGCGCCTGACCCGCCTGCTGCGCGACAAGGGCGCCCAGAACGGCTGCATTATTGCCGGCGGCAGCCCGGACGCGGAACAGGCCGTAGCGGCGGCCCGCGCGTTTCCCGGGCTCAAGGGCGCCGGCCTCGCGCACCGGGTCAGTACCGAATCCGCCTATGACTGGGAGGAAGGGACCTGGTCCCGGGAACCCGGGCGGCCGGCGCAAGCTGAACGACCCTGGCGCGTGATTGCCTATGACTACGGCATCAAGCGCAATATCCTGCGCATCCTCGCCGATCTGGGTTGCCGCCTGACCGTGGTGCCGGCGCAGACGCCGGCCCGGGAGGTCCTGGCCGAAAAGCCCCACGGCATCTTCCTGTCCAACGGCCCCGGCGATCCGGACGCCTGCGACTACGCCATAGACGCCATCCGCGAACTGCTGCCTGCGGGCGTGCCCCTGTTCGGGATCTGCCTCGGGCACCAGCTCCTCGGCCTGGCCGCTGGCGCGCGCACGGTGAAGATGAAATTCGGTCACCACGGGGCCAACCACCCGGTCCAGGATCTGGACACGGGCCGGGTCATGATCAGCAGCCAGAACCACGGCTTCGCCGTGGACGAGGACAGCCTCCCGGCGGAACTGCGCGCCACCCACCGCTCCCTGTTCGACGGTTCCCTGCAGGGCGTGCACCACCGCAACCTGCCGGCCTTCGGTTTCCAGGGCCACCCGGAGGCGAGTCCGGGACCGCATGATCTGCGCCCCCTGTTCAAGCATTTCATTGAGCTCATGGAGGAGGCGTCGTGAACACGCTCTGTTTGGCAAGGAGCTGGGAGCTGGGGGCTGGGGGCTTGCGACTCATAATCCCTTTTCCACTGTGCTGCCCTAAAGGGAAAGCCCGGTTACATGCATTCTTCGAGTGTAAATCCGGCTGGAGTGCTCAATTTCCGAGCCCCCGGCCCCCAGCCCCCAGTTCCGCGTAAGCCATGCCTAAACGCACCGACATAAAAAGCATCCTCATCATCGGCGCCGGCCCCATTGTCATCGGCCAGGCCTGCGAGTTCGATTATTCCGGCGCCCAGGCCTGCAAGGCCCTGCTGGACGAGGGTTACCGGGTGATCCTGGTGAACTCCAACCCGGCCACCATCATGACCGATCCGGACATGGCCCATGCCACCTACGTGGAACCCATACACTGGCGCACCGTGTCCCGGATCATCGAGAAGGAGCGACCCGACGCCCTGCTGCCCACCATGGGCGGCCAGACCGGTCTCAACTGCGCCCTGGATCTGGCGCGTATGGGCGTGCTGGAGGAATTCGGCGTGGAGCTCATCGGCGCCAGCCGCGAGGCTATCGACAAGGCCGAGGACCGGGAGAAATTCCGTGCCGCCATGAACCGCATCGGCCTGGCTTCGGCCCGCTCGGAACTGGTGCGCGACATGGACGACGCCAGGCGCGTGGTCAAGGATCTGGGTTTTCCCGTCATCATCCGCCCGTCCTTCACCCTGGGCGGCACCGGCGGCGGTATCGCCTATAATCGCGAGGAATTCGTCGACATCTGCGAGCGCGGCCTGGACGCCTCGCCCACCCACGAGATCCTGCTGGAGCAATCGGTACTGGGCTGGAAGGAATTCGAAATGGAAGTGGTGCGCGACCACAAGGACAACTGCATCATCATCTGTGCCATCGAGAACGTCGATCCCATGGGCGTGCATACCGGCGATTCCATCACCGTGGCGCCGGCCCAGACCCTGACGGACAAGGAATACCAGATCATGCGCGACGCCTCCCTGGCCGTGCTGCGCGAGATCGGGGTGGATACCGGTGGTTCCAATGTGCAGTTCGCCATCAACCCGGAAAACGGTGAACTGATCATCATCGAGATGAACCCGCGCGTGTCGCGTTCCTCGGCCCTGGCCTCCAAGGCCACCGGTTTCCCCATCGCCAAGGTGGCGGCCAAGCTGGCCGTCGGTTACACCCTGGACGAACTGGACAACGAGATCACCGGCGGCGTCACCCCGGCGTCCTTCGAACCCACCATCGATTATGTGGTGACCAAGATCCCGCGTTTCACTTTCGAGAAGTTTCCCCGCGCCGATGATCGCCTGACCACACAGATGAAATCCGTGGGCGAGGTCATGGCCATAGGGCGCAGCTTCCAGGAATCCCTGCAGAAGGCCCTGCGCGGCCTCGAAACCGGCATCGACGGCTTCAACGAACGCATCGAGTCCGGACAGGAGGACGCCCTGGAAAAAATCGAACTGGAGCTGCGGGTCCCCCGCGCGGAAAGGCTGCTGTACGTAGCCGAGGCGTTCCGCCACGGCCTGTCCGTGGACGAGGTGCATGCCCTGTCCCGCATCGATCCCTGGTTCCTGGCCGAGATCCATGACCTGGTGGAAGCCGAATCGGGGCTTGCCGGCCGGTCGCTTCAGGATCTGGATGCCCCCGCCCTGCGGGAACTCAAGCAGAAGGGCTTCGCCGACACCCGCCTGGCGAAACTCCTTAATACCTCGGAAACGGCGGTGCGCACGCGGCGCCGCGAACAGGGCATCATCCCCGTCTACAAACGGGTCGATTCCTGCGCCGCAGAGTTTGCCGCCACCACCGCCTATATGTATTCCACCTATGAAGAGGAGTGCGAGGCCGCGCCCTCAGAGCGCGAGAAGATCATGATCCTGGGCGGCGGTCCCAACCGTATCGGCCAGGGCATCGAGTTCGACTATTGCTGCGTGCAGGCGGCGCTGGCCCTGCGCGAGGACGGCTTTGAAACCATCATGGTCAACTGCAATCCGGAAACCGTATCCACGGATTACGATACTTCGGACCGGCTCTATTTCGAGCCGTTGACCCTGGAGGATGTGCTGGAGATCATCCGTGTCGAGCAGCCCCGGGGCGTCATTGTCCAGTTCGGCGGGCAGACGCCCCTGAAACTGGCACGCGATCTGGAGGCCGCCGGCGCGCCCATTATCGGTACCACGCCGGACTGTATCGATCTGGCCGAGGACCGCGAACGCTTTCAGAAGCTGCTGAGCAAGCTGGACCTGCAACAGCCGCCGAACCGGACCGCGCGCACCATGGCAGAGGCGGAGAAGCTGGCCGCGGAGATCGGCTATCCCCTGGTGGTGCGGCCGTCCTACGTGCTCGGCGGCCGGGCCATGGAGATCGTCTATTCCGCCGAGGACCTGGAAAACTACATGACCCAGGCGGTGTCCGTGTCCAACGAGTCGCCGGTGCTGCTGGACCATTTCCTGGAAAACGCCCTGGAAGTGGACGTGGATGCCGTCTCCGACGGCGAGACCGTGGTTATCGGCGGCATCATGGAGCACATCGAACAGGCCGGCGTGCACTCCGGCGATTCCGCCTGCTCCCTGCCGCCCTACAGTCTCGAGCCGGGTATCCAGGAAGAAATCGCCGGACAGGTTCGCAGCCTGGCGCGCAGCCTCAACGTCATCGGCCTCATGAACATCCAGTTCGCGGTGCAGAAGGAAAAGATCTTTATTCTCGAGGTCAATCCCCGCGCCTCGCGCACCGTGCCCTTCGTATCCAAGGCCACCGGCGTGCCGCTGGCCCGCGTCGCCGCCAAGTGCATGGTCGGGGAGAGCCTGCATAAACAGGATGTGAGCGGCGTGCCGACGCCGGCGTATTACTCGGTCAAGGAAGCGGTATTTCCCTTCATCAAGATGCCCGGCGTCGACTCCCTGCTGGGGCCGGAGATGAAGTCCACCGGCGAAGTCATGGGCATAGGCCGGGATTTCGGCGAGGCTTTCGCCAAGGCACAACTGGGGGCGGGCCAGGGCATTCCCGGCGGCGGCCTGGCTTTTCTCAGCGTGCGCGACGCCGACAAGCAGCAGATCAAGACCGTGGCCCGGGACCTGCACGCACTGGGCTTTTCCCTGTGCGCCACCCACGGCACCGCCGCGGCCATCCGCGAGGCGGGCCTGGAATGTCGCGGTGTAAACAAGGTCCGCGAGGGGCAGCCGCATGTCGTGGATATGTTGAAAAATGACGAAATAGACCTGATAGTGAACACCACGGAAGGCAGAAAGGCCGTTGCCGATTCCTATTCCATCCGCCGGACGGCGCTGCAGCACAAGGTCTTTTACACTACGACCATGGCCGGTGCCGACGCGACCATTCGGGCGCTCAAGGTGGGCGCATTGGAAAGTGTCAATTGTCTACAGGAGTTACATTCGGGAGTCATCCATGAATAAGCCGCCCCTGACCGCGAAAGGTGCACAGAGACTGCGCGAACAGTTGAACCAGCTGAAGACCGTGGATCGGCCCCGCGTCATCGAGGCCATCGCGGAAGCGCGCGCCCACGGCGATCTCAGCGAAAATGCGGAATACCACGCCGCCCGCGAGCAGCAGGGTTTCATCGAGGGCCGCATCAACACCCTGGAGTCGGTGCTGGCCGAGGCCCAGGTCATCGACGTCGCCAAGGTCAAGGCCAATGGCCGCATCGTCTTCGGCGCCACCGTCGACCTGCTCAACATGGACACGGACAAGGAGGTGACCTACCAGATCGTCGGTGAGGAGGAATCGGACATCGACGCCGGCCTCATCTCCGTATCCTCACCCATCGCCCGCGCCCTCATCGGCAAGGAAGAAGGCGAGCAGGTAGGCGTCGAGGCGCCGGGTGGTGTCGTGGAATACGAGATCCTCGAAGTCCGCTACGTCTAGAGCATTCATACCGGGGCTCGACCACCAGTCAGCCCGTTAAAATCTGCCACAGAGGACACAGAGTTACACAGAGGAAAACAGGTATTTGTTCATCACTCTCTGTGTCCCTCTGTGATCTCTGTGGCTTATTAATCGAGCCCCGAACCCCGAGCCCCGAGCCCCGAGCCCCGAAATGAGCAAACGCAGCAAATCCTGGCTGGAGCAGCACCGGCGGGATCCCTTCGTTAAAAAGTCACGCCAGGACCATTACCGTTCCCGGGCCGTGTACAAGCTCATGGAGATCGATCATCGCGACAAGCTGTTCCGGCGCGGGCAGACGGTGGTGGATCTGGGCGCGGCACCCGGCGGCTGGTGCCAGTATGCCGCGGAACAGGTGGACGGCGGCGGCCGGGTCATCGCTGTCGACCTGCTGGATATGGAAGCCGTAGCCGGGGTCGAATTCGTGCACGGCGATTTCAGCGAGGAAGCAGTGCTCGAAACTGTGCTGGCCGTCCTGGACGGGCGTGCGGTGGACCTTGTAATTTCGGACATGGCGCCCAATCTAAGTGGAATACGCGTGACCGATCAGGCCCGCAGTATGGCGTTGGCGGAACTTGCCCTGGATTTCGCGGCACAGGTGCTGCGTCCCGGCGGCGATTTTCTGGTCAAGGTCTTCGAGGGCGCCGGGACGGATCAGCTGCGCCGTGATTTAAATGAACGTTTTCAGAAGGTTACAATCAGAAAACCGGAGGCGTCACGGGACGGCTCGCGGGAATTCTATATGCTGGGAAGGCGCTATAATGTATAGTAAATGAATGAATTTGACGAACTTTTCCACCCTGTCAGGGTGTCAAACAGGAATCCCCGGAAACAGCAGTCGTAGCGGGGCGCGGGGCACGCGGGTGTGCCCGACTTCGGTTTTGGATTTGAGGTTAGCAGCTTGAGTGACATAGCAAAAAATCTGGTGCTCTGGGTCATTATCGCCCTGGTACTGATGATGGTGTTCCGCAATTTCGGCGCCCCGGCCCAGCCCGGCAAGGTTCCCTATTCGCAGTTCGTCACGGCCGTGAAGAGCGGGCGCGTGGAATCGGTGACCATCGAGGGCAGTTCCATCACCGGCAAGTACGAGGATGGTTCCCGCTTTACCACCTATAGCCCGGAGACCAGCAACGAAGCGCTGATCGGAACGCTGCTGGACAACCACGTCGAGATCAAGGGCTCCGAGCCCAACAAGAATTCATTCTGGGCCCATGCCTTCATCTCGTGGTTCCCTATCCTGCTGCTGCTCGGGATCTGGATCTATTTCATGCGCCAGATGCAGGGCGGCGGCAGCGGCCGCGGTGCCCTGTCCTTCGGCAAGAGTCGCGCGCGGCTCCTGGGTGAGGACCAGGTTCGCATCACCTTTGCCGACGTGGCCGGTGTGGAAGAAGCCAAGGAAGAAGTGGCCGAGCTGGTGGAATTCCTGCGCGATCCCGGCAAGTTCCAGAAGCTGGGCGGCAAGATCCCCTCCGGCGTCCTCATGGTGGGCCCGCCCGGCACCGGCAAGACCCTGCTGGCCAAGGCCATCGCCGGCGAGGCCAAGGTGCCGTTCTTCACCATTTCCGGCTCCGACTTCGTCGAGATGTTCGTCGGCGTCGGCGCCTCGCGCGTGCGCGACATGTTCGAGCAGGCCAAGAAGCAGGCGCCGTGCATCATCTTCATCGACGAGATCGACGCCGTCGGCCGCCATCGCGGCGCCGGCCTGGGCGGCGGTCACGACGAGCGCGAGCAGACCCTGAACCAGCTGCTGGTGGAAATGGACGGCTTCGAGGGCAACGAGGGCGTCATCGTCATCGCCGCCACCAACCGTCCCGACGTGCTGGATCCGGCGCTGCTGCGGCCCGGCCGTTTCGACCGCCAGGTGGTGGTGCCGCTGCCGGACATCCGCGGCCGCGAGCAGATCATCAAGGTGCACATGCGTAAGATCGCCGTCGCCGACGACGTCAATCCCAACATTATCGCGCGCGGTACGCCCGGCTTCTCCGGCGCGGATCTGGCTAACCTGGTGAACGAGTCGGCCCTGTTCGCCGCGCGCGCCAACAAGAAGTACGTGTCCATGGATGAGTTCGAACGCGCCAAGGACAAGGTCCTGATGGGCGCCGAGCGGCGCTCCATGGTCATGAGCGAGGACGAGAAGAAACTGACCGCCTACCACGAGTCCGGCCACGCCATCGTCGGCCGCCTCATGCCGGGGCATGATCCCGTGTACAAGGTGACCATAATTCCGCGCGGCCGCGCCCTGGGCCTGACCATGTTCCTGCCCGAGGAAGATCGCCTCAGCTACAGCCGCCGTTACCTGGAAAGCCAGCTCTGCAGTCTGTTCGGCGGCCGCATCGCCGAGCAGCTGGTGTTCGGCAAGGAGATGGTGACCACCGGTGCCTCCAACGACATCCAGCGCGCCACGGAAATCGCCCGTAACATGGTGACCAAGTGGGGCCTGTCGGAGAAGCTCGGCCCGCTCACCTACGGCGAGGACGAGGGCGAGGTATTCCTGGGCCACTCGGTGACCAAGCACAAGGGTATCTCCGACGAGACCGCCCACGTCATCGACGAGGAGATCCGTACCATCATCGACAGCAGTTACGACCGGGCGCAAACAATCCTGACGGAAAACCTGGAAAAGCTGCACATCATGGCCGAGGCCCTGATCAAGTACGAGACCCTGGAGTCACACCAGATCGATGACATCATGGCCGGCAAGATCCCGCGGCCGCCGGCGGGCTGGGACGACGACCACAGCACCCCGGGCGGCACGCCCCAGCCGGTCCGCCCGGAAGGCGCCCCCGGCAACGTGCGTCCCTCGGACGAGCCCGGCCCCAAGCCTGCCTGAATCGACAGAACAGCCATAGTGTAACCCTGGTGGCGTTGTTCGTAACGGATTGAGCCACAGAGGACACAGAGGTCACAGAGAGAGAACAGATGAAATTAAAATCTGTTCTTCCTGCCTGTTGAGACTGGGATCCTGACGGAGGTGTTACGAATGGGTCGTTTAAAATATAAAGCTTAATGAAACCGTATTTTTATTTTTCTCTGTGTTCCTCTGTGTCCTCTGTGGCTTGCTGTTTTTAAGTAAAATCAGGCGATAAACGTCAATGAGAAAGTATTTTGGCACGGATGGCATTCGCGGGAAGGTGGGGGAATTCCCCATTACACCCGAGTTCGTCATGAAGCTGGGCTGGGCCGCCGGACGGGTCCTGGCGGGGGACGGCAAGGGCCCGGTACTGATCGGCAAGGACACGCGCATTTCCGGCTACATGTTCGAATCCGCCCTGGAGGCGGGGCTGTCCGCCGCCGGCAGCGATATCCGCCTGCTCGGCCCCATGCCCACCCCCGCCATCGCCTGGCTCACCCGGAAAAGCCGTGCCCAGGCCGGCATTGTTATCAGCGCCTCCCACAATCCCTATGAAGACAATGGCATCAAGTTCTTTGCGGCCGACGGCCGCAAACTGGCCGATGAGGTCGAGACGGCCATAGAGCAGGAACTGGACCGGCCCATGGTTCTGTCCGGGCGGCTGGGCAAGGCGCGGCGCATGGCCGATGCCGGCCGGCGTTACGTGGAATTCTGCAAGTCCCGGGTTGGCGAGAACTGCCGGTTTGACGGCCTGCACGTGGTGCTGGACTGCGCCAACGGCGCCACCTACCGCGTCGCCCCGCGGGTGTTCGAGGGACTGGGCGCGAAGGTGGATGTGATCGGGGCCGAACCCGACGGCTTCAATATCAACGCCGGCTGCGGTGCCACCGATCCGGAAGCCCTGCGCCGCACGGTGGTGGAACGCGGCGCGGATCTGGGCCTGGCCTTCGACGGCGACGGCGACCGCCTGATCCTGGTGGACGACACCGGCGCCGTGGTCGACGGCGACGAAATCCTGTACATCATCGCCAAGTACCGGCACGAGACGCTGAATGGTGCCGTGGTCGGTACCCAGATGAGTAACCTGGGTCTGGAACAGGCGATCCTCGCCCTGCACATGGGCTTTCACCGGGCCCGGGTCGGCGATCGCTATATCCTGGAAATGCTGGCGCGGGAGAACCTGAAACTGGGCGGTGAGGCCTCCGGCCATATTATCAACCTGAACCTGACCTGTACCGGCGACGGCATTATTTCCGCGCTGCAGGTCATGGAGGCCATGCAAGTCACCGGTACCGCCCTGCGGGATCTGAAAAGCGGCATGGTGAAGTACCCGCAGAAGCTGCTGAACATCAGGCTGGAAAACCGGCTGGACATGGCCTCATATCCGGAACTCGACGATATGGTCAAAGAAGCGGAACACGAACTCGGCGGCAACGGCCGGGTACTGCTGCGACCGTCCGGTACCGAGCCCCTGCTGCGTATCATGGTCGAGGGAAGAGACGCAGGCACGGTCGACACCCTGGTACAGAGCCTGGCCAGCCGGGTGGAAACGGTTCTGCAGAAACACGCCTGAACGAATAAAACACGGCATAATCCGGCGTGAAACTTGAAAGTTCAGGATGTTTGATTACAATACCTGCCTGTTTTGCAGGAACCCGTGCAATAGTCGATGAAGAATATGATTCATAGAGCCTTCCATCACCGGACTATTGCGTCTTCATTTCGGAGTATTCGCTCTCGCCCTTCCTGTTGTTGCAGTCAGCACTGTTGCTGACAGCGGTCTTTTCTTTCTACATCCGCTGTTCACGATCCGGTTCAGGGTGAGCTCTGGGAAGCTAATTTCTTCTTTTGATTTAACAGGAACATGTAATGACTAAGCGTATTCTGGTTGCAGACAAGATCGCACAGGAAGGTGTTGACTACCTGACGGATCGGGACGATTTTTCTGTTGATGTGATCCACGGCCTGGACGAAGCGGGACTGTGCGAGAAGATCCCCGGATACAACGCGGTGCTGGTACGCAGCGCGGTCAAGATCACCGGCAAGGTCATCGATGCCGCCGATGTCCTGCAGGTCATCGGCCGTGCAGGCATAGGCGTCGACAACATCGACGTGGACAAGGCGACTGAAAAGGGCATTGCCGTACTCAACACCCCCGACGCCAACGCCACCACCACGGCGGAACTGGCATTCGCCCACATCCTGTCCCTGAGCCGCAACCTGCCGGCCGCAGATCGCTCGGTGCGCGCCGGGAAGTGGGAGCGCTCGAAGTTCGTCGGCGCCGAACTGGCCGGCAAGACCCTGGGCATCGTCGGCTACGGTACCATCGGCCGTATCGTTGCCAACCGCGCCAGGGCTTTCGGCATGAACGTCGTGATCTACGATCCCTTCGTCACCGCCGAGATCTGCGCCGCCGACGGCGTGCAGTCGGTGGAACTGGACAAGATGTTGGTAAGCGCCGATTACGTGACACTGCACTGCCCCGTCAACGACAAGACCCGCGGCCTGTTCAACGCCGAACGTCTGGCCGGCATGAAGAAAGGCGCCCGCCTCATCAACTGCGCCCGGGGCGGACTCGTGGATGAGGCGGCGCTGTACGAGGTGCTGAAATCCGGCCATCTGGCCGGCGCCGCGCTGGACGTGTATGAAACAGAGCCCCCGGGCGAATCCCCGTTGTTCGAGCTGGACAACATCGTCTTCACACCGCATCTCGGCGCCTCCACCGCAGAGGCGCAGACCGCCGCCGGTACCGGGATCG
>Ga0209918_1000554_pt1 | contig 23999 bp, 17 predicted proteins | sample SalPonD_shore_MG_FD_185712 | JGI IMG/M metagenome (GOLD analysis project Ga0209918, IMG submission 185712) | Salt pond soil microbial communities from South San Francisco under conditions of wetland restoration - Salt Pond MetaG... | ecosystem: Environmental > Aquatic > Marine > Intertidal zone...
ACCTGCCCCGCCCCCGCACGTAAAATGCGGCCCTCTGGAGCGCGGGCGATTAGCTCAGCGGGAGAGCACTGCCTTCACACGGCAGGGGTCGCTGGTTCAATCCCAGCATCGCCCACCAGTTCCATCCCTCGCTCCCGACGCCCTCCCTCAGAAACCGCTGCGAAAGGCCAGCAGGACGAACCGACCGCCCAGGTCGATATCGCCGTTGGTCACTTGTCCGAAGTTGGCCGTCAGGTTGACGCGGCGGTACTCCAGGCCCAACCAGGACCGGCGCCCGACCCGCAGGTCCACTCCGGCCAGCCACTGCGAACCGAAGCCGCTATCGTCACGCTCGTAGGTGCCGGTCAGCCCGAAGCTCTGGCCGCCGACCGAAAACCGCGACCAGTACAACCCGGCGCCGACGCCGACGAAACCGCGCACCCGCTGACCGCCGGTGTTCAGCACGACGTTGCCGGCAATGCCGGCTGTGTTAACGGAGGAGCGATCGTCGATGGTACCGAAGGGCGGCGGCGACACGGTGGCCGGCGTGTCGTAGCGGCTGTAGAACAGCGGCACCTCCACCTCCAGGCTGAGATGACGCGTGTAACGGTAACCCACGCCAACGCCCAGGGCCAATTCGGAGCCCGGCGATGCCAGCTGTCCCGGATTGTCCTCTGCCCGATACGAGCCCGCGGTCACGGACCAGTACCAATGCTGCCAGGGCCCGGCGCCGGGGGGCTGCGCCGCTGCCGGGCCGGCCACGGCCAGCCCCATCAACAGAACCACGCTCGCAATCAACGCTCGGAAATTTCGCTGTCTCATGGCCGCACCTCCACCGAACCGGGGATTCCGGATCAAAAAGGACCGGCGGCCCAGGGGGCAACCGGTCCGGTCGATACTTCAAAAAATCCGGGAGCGGGCCTCCCGCCCGCTCCCTTCCTTTTGGCCGTCAGACCACCCCGAGAATCACTCCGTGTGAACCTCGTCGTGGATGAACTCGATGACCTGCAAGGCGTCGTCCACGGCCTGGGTGAAGTCCGTGATACCCGCACCATCGGCGCTGGTGTACGGCTCGTTGTTGAACACCGCTTCCATGATGGGTTCGGTGACCTGGGTGACCGTACCATCGGCCGCCTGCTGATAGTAGGTGACGGTCCCGTCGTAGGTCGCCGCACGATCGTAGTCGAAGGTCGTGTAGCTGGCGGGATAGTCATCACCGGTCATGCTGGCGATGTTGTAGATGGTATTGAGGTAAGCCACCATGTCCACCGTCACCGTCCCGGTCTTGTCAGCACCGGCGGCCAGCAGCGAGGCTGCCAGGTCCAGAGTGGTGATGTTGTTGGAGTCATAGAGGGCATGCAGCTTGTCCTCCACCGGGTCCAGACGCGAGTCGTCGGTCATCAGGGCCACGTACAGGGCCAGGTTCTCCAGCGGAGAGTCGATGGCCTCGCCGTCCACCTCGATGCGACCGGCCGGGTCCAGGGTCAGGGTCGTGGCGCTGCTGATCTTGTCCAACGCCTCGTTCAAGGAGTGGTCGAAGACCTTGGTCGGCGCGCGTCCGATATTCAGGCGGCCGAAGTCGACCTCCTGCACCAGGGACTCGTCGAGCGGTTCGCCCTCGTCGTTCAGCGGGATGACGTTGCCGTCGGCGTCCACGGGCTGGACAAAGCCGTCGTCGTTCAGGATGGGCACGCCGGTGACCGGGTTTCTGAGAACCACCCACAGGTCGCCATACGAATCACCCTTGTTGGTGCCGGCTCCGCCGGGCTTGCCGCCGCCCTGCTGATGCGGATTTTCACCGGTCGGGCTGGGACCCGCCCACGGTGGACGATCCGAGTCCTCTTCGCCTTCCTCAGCCGCGCTGTCGCCGCGCAAGACATCATTCATGCTCTTGCCGCCACGCGGTGCCGCCTCACGGCCACTCGAGCCACCACTTCCGGACTCACCACCGCGGCCACCCTTGTACTGATGGCCACCACTACCACCGCTGCCATCCTCGGCTGCGTATACGGTCGAACCGGACTGCCACTGACCGGCGCTCATCTGGTCTACGACCAGGGGAGCCGCCATGAGAGCCAGTACGGCCGACCCGGCGATGAGAATAGTTCGCTTGTGCATGATTAACCTCTGTAGAATGTTCATGGTCGTATCTCCTATTCCAATCCGTCGGCCGTTATCCTATTTGTCTTCAGTATATGACTCGGTCCGCAAAACAAAATGATCCCGATCAAAATTACTAACGAATTTTTTACTACCCGTTACCTCCTCTACATTTGCCCCGTCACGGACAGGAAAACCTGGTTGCGCGTGAAATCGTCCCCGCTGACACTGGAATCGCGCTTGAGGTAGCGATACTCGGCGGAGAACGACAGGCCGGGCGTCACCATTCGAGTTATGCCGGCGCCCGCATCGTCATAGTCGTCCTGGCGATCCAGGCCCTGGTAGTCGCTTCGGGCTCGCCCGTAGTAGGCGTGGACCCGCCAGTCCGGATTCAGGAAGTGGTTGGCCCGTAGCCCGCCGAGCGTGTACAGATACCCCGAGGCGCCCGGCAGAGTGGTCTCCTCCAGGCTGCGGTCCAGGTAGGCGCTCAGGGTCGTGTGCGCGGCCAGACGCCAATTGAGCCGCCCGCCGAAGTCGGGCTCGGAGACGTCCGCGAAGCGGGCATCGTCGTAGGTCTGCTTCAGCCGCCCGGCGTAAAGTTCGCCGTTGAGCGTCTTGCCCTGCCGGTACTGCACGCCGGCCACCGCGCTGTAGCCCTTCGAATCGCGCTGATAGCCGTAGTCGTCGACCGCCTGGTCGTAGCGGCGCCGGTCGCTGTTGCCCTGCAGAAACACGGTCCAGTTGGTGTTGGCGGCGTAATTGATTCGCGCCCCCACCGAGTTCTGTTTACGGTCGCGATCGTCGTTGTTAAGGGTCCCGATCGTCGTGCGCACGTCGCGAAAGGCGAGGCGGTCATAGGTTGCCGCCAGGCGCACGGAAAAGGCCCCCGAGCCCGTGGCCAGGCCGGCGTGTGCAGCGCGCTCGTCGTAAAGGGTCGGCTCGACACCGAACACCGCCACCGGGGTGACACGGTCTTCGTGCCGGCGGCTTACTCCCGCGCCCGCGAAGACGTTGGTCTGCTTGGTAAAATCGTACCTACCCGAGCCGTTGACCCAGTAGTCCTCCGAATTCTCGCTGCTGTTGCGCGCATAACGCGCCACCTCGCCGCCGGCGTCGAACTTCAGCTGGTGGCGGCTCCAGAGCGACTGCGCGGAGAAGGTCGGCGTCAACAACGTCACGTAGTCGTCAACCTGATTGTCCTTCGTGACGTAGATGTTGTCGTCGTAATACTCGGAGGCGACGATCGCCGAGCTGAGGCGAAAGTCGCCCACCCGGATACCCTCGCTCGAGCGCTCCAGGCGCTGGCGCGGATACTCCACCTGTTTGCGCTCCGGATCGGTTGTCGGTACTGCCGTCTCTTCCTGTGCATGCGCCAACGGCGCCGCGGCGGTCAATACGGCGGTGATGAGCAGGATGCTGGTTGTTTGCTTATTGGACACGGCTGCTTCCTGATACGTGAGTTCGTTTGGCGTCACTGCCGGCCTTCGCCCCGGTGGGCTCTGAACGGCCGGCGATTTACTGGGCCGCGATCTTCAGCTCGCCGAGGAGCTTGCCGGTAGCCGCCAACAGGCGGTACTCCGCGTAGATGCGGTCGAGCTGGCCATTGACATAGGCACGGCGCGCCTCGAACAGCTCATTCTCGGTATCCAACAGGTCGAGCAGCGTGCGCTGCCCAATGCTGAACTGCTTGGCATACGCGTCGCGGGTCTTCGCACTCGCGTCGACGTGCTGCTTGAGGAAGCCGAGCTGGCCCTTCGCGGTACGCAGGTTGTTCCAGGCCATGCGCACCCGTTCGACGACCTGACGGCGCTCACGGTTTTGCAGATCCTTGGATTGCGACAAGAGTTGGGCGGCCTGATGCCGGCGGGCGATATCCCCGCCGCCGTTGAACAGGTTGTAGCGCATGCGCAGCATCGCGCTGTAGTCCTTGTTGGTACCTTCCAATCCGTCCAGGTTCTTGTTGTAGGACTGTGAGAACACAAGGTCGAAGTGCGGATAGAACGCATTACCGGCCTCACGCCGCTGCGCCTCCGCTGCCGAGACCTCGGCCGTTGCCGCCTTGAGCGCGGGATTGTTCGCCATCGCCTCGTTGACGGCCGCCTCCTGGGTTGCCGGAATGGCGTCATCCAGTACGGGCGGGCTTTGCATGGCGCCTGTCGGGAAATGCCCGACAACGCGCTGGTAGTTGGCCTGGGCGTCGTGCAGATTGTTCTCGGCGGCCACCAGATTCGCGCGTGCGAGCGCCAAACGTCCCTCCGCCTGATCGAGATCGGCGGTACGACTCACCCCGGCCCGGGCGCGGCTCTTGATCTGCTGGTAGATACGCTCGTGCTTTTCGACGAACTGCTGGGCCAGCTGAAACAGGCGTTGGCGGCGCAGCACGTCGATGTAGACCTCGGTGGCGCGCAGGGCCGTGTTCTCCGCGGTGTCGATCACGTCATAGGACGCCGCGCCCACCCGCGCCTGGGCACGCTGAACGGCGCTGGAGGTCTGGAAGCCGTTGAACAGGTTCTGGCGCACGTTAATTGCCGACTCGCGCCGCGTCAGGTCGATGTAGCCGGGGCCGACAAAGTTACGCGTGTAATAGTTGTCGCTGTTCTCCTGGCCGATAGCCGCGGTGATATCGACGCTCGGGTAGTAACCGGAACGCGCCTGCTTCAATTCCTGCGTACGGGCGCGCTGCTCGCTCACGCTCGCCTGCACATTCGGATTTGTCGCCAGCGTCTGCTTGATGACGTCCGGCAGCGACGCCGCCGAGACGCCGACCGACCAGGCTGCCAGCGCGGCCAGCACCGCACTCGTGATGATTTTTTGTTGTCGTTTCATCGTGTGCCTTCCTTCTACCCCCGCCATCGGGGCCTCATACAGTTTGTGAGTTACGGCGACGACCGGCGTCGAGGCGAAGCCTCAGGTCAGCGTCGTCACCACGATGTTGCCGTCGGTGACCAGCTGGTCGAGCGTCAGCGAATCGCCGACGTTCTGCAGCGTCACCAGGACTTCGAAATTGCCGCCCCCGCTGGGGTCGACCATGAGCTCGTAGCCGTTTTCCACCGGATTGAGCTGGACGAAGTCGCCGAGCGCGTCGGTTGCGGGGTCGAAGCCCTGCAGCACGCTGGCGATGTCGATCTGATCGCCGCCTTCACCCGGTGTGAAGTCGGTAATGGCGTCCGGGGCGTCGTCCACGCTGTCGAAGCGGAAGGTATCGCCGCCGCTGGATCCGGTCAGGATGTCGCTGCCCGGACCGCCGTCGAGGATGTCGTCCGCGCCGCCGCCGATGAGGATGTCGTTGCCCTCACCGCCGAGGAGCTGGTCGGGACCACCGCTGCCCTTGAGGATGTCGTCGCCGGGCCCGCCGGACATCACGTCCGGACCGCCTTCGCCGACGAGGATGTCGTTGCCCTCGCCCCCGTACATCTGGTCAGGGCCGCCGCCGCCGTAGAGCGTGTCCTCGCCGGCATCACCGTACATCTGATCCGGTCCGCCGCCGCCGTAGAGCGTGTCGTTACCCTCGCCTCCGTGCATCTCGTCGGGCGCCCCGCCGCCGTCGAGGATGTCGTCCCCGGCGCCGCCGTCCATGTAGTCCCGTCCGCCGAAACCGGCCATGGCGTCGTTGCCCTCGCCGCCGGTCATGTGGTCGGGACCGCCAAGGCCGTAGAGCTGGTCGTTACCGGGCCCGCCATCGAGCGTGTCCGGCCCGCCGCCGGCGACCAGGACGTCGTCGCCTTCGCCGCCGATGAGCGTGTCCTCACCTCCGCCGGTGACGAGGACGTCGTTGCCGTCCGTACCGACGAGCGTTTGGCCTTCGCCCTCTTCGCCTTCGCCGTGACCGCTCTCGGTGATCGTCGCCATCCCCTGACCGTCGCCGATAAGGGCGTTGGTCGGGTCGCTCAGGTTGACGAAGAAATACTCGCTGGGCTCGACCAGGCGGTCGCCGAAGATCTGAACCTCAATCGTGGCCGAGGTCTCGCCGGCCGGTATGGTCAGGATGCCCGAGGTCTTGCCGTAGTCGTATTCGCCAACGCCGCTGCCGCCGGTAATGGCGGTGCCGTCGGCCGTCGTGAACCGCACGTTCACGTCATAGGGCACCGCGGCGCTGAGCGTCACGGTGAACACGGCATAGGATTCGGGCGGACCACCATAGTGACCTTCCTCCATGCCGGAACTGTGCTCGGTCTCCTCGCCGTGCTCGTCGGTGCCGTGCTCAGTTTCATCCTCGCCGTGACCCGTGTCGACCGGCGGTCCGCCCATCTCGGTGTCGTGCTCCTCGCCATGGTCGTCGCCGTGTTCGGAATCGTGCTCCTCGCCGTGGTCCTCTCCAGAACCCTTCTCCGGCGGCGGGCCCTTGGGTTTGGGCTCGAGTACGGTCACGTTGTTGATCGACAGGGTCGGGAGCACTTCCACACCGCCGGGCACGAAGCCGCTGGGAATCGGCTGCTCGCCACCGCCGGTGGCCTCGTCGATGACCAGACCGCCCGGAACACTGGCCGGTCCACCGCCACCGCCGCCCTGACCGCCCTCGAACAGATCGCTGCCGGGCTGACCTTCGAGGCTGACGCGCACGAAACCGTGCCCGCCTTCGCTGCCCGTCTCGCCGCCGGCCGCCGTGGCTTCGAACAGGGTCGTCGGATCGGCGCCGGCCAGGATGGCCTGCTGCATAGCCGCTATGGTGCCCTGGATGTCGCCGCCGGCCTGGGCCGGGTTGAACACGTCGTTGTCCAGAAGGGCCTGCGACTCGGGGCCGAGATCCAGGACGCTGCCGTCCGGGAAGCCGATGCTCAAGCTGCCGTCTTCGCCGGTCACGACCGTGTCGTCGCTGTCGACGGTGTCGCCGAGGTGGAGTACCTTGCGCACGCCCTCCGGCCCCTCGACCACGACATACCCGATAATCGCAATGACCAGCCCGATAGGCAGGGCCTTTTTGATTTTGCTGCTGGTACTCATACCCGCTTCCTCATTTGACTGTTAGCGAACGCGCCGTGAACTGTCGACATTCGTTCGCTTTTGCTTTCAACATTAGTGTAGAAACCTCATGCCAAAACGTGTTGACGAGGATCAAGAGAACGTTCGAAAGGATCATTTGCGCCACTGCAGGCGGACATGATGCCGGTGAGTCACACAACTGTGGTTAGAATGCGGGGAAAAGGGTCGCGTGCGAATCGTACCGAAGGACAATGCGGCAGACGTGCGCCAAGGAGGCAAACGTTGTGCGCGATGGTTAGTACTTAAGTACTAGACCAAAAGCATCAGTGGCTATCGCGATCGAGGATGGCTCACTCACCACCTTTGGCGTGGTCCGCCGCCCGCGCCGGATCCGGCTGTGCGCCGTCGTCGTGACGCAGGGCTTGCGCGGCCAGGGCCAGATGGAGTCGATCCTTCAAACCGGTCTTCTGAAAGATCGAACTCAGGTGCGCCTTAACCGTGCGCTCCGTGATACCAAGCCCGGCCGCGATGGCCTTGTTGCTCTGTCCATCTGACAAAGAAGCCACAATCTCACGCTCGCGTGCGGTGAGTGCCTCGAAGGCCCGGGACGCCGCCGCGCCCGATGCCGGAACCACCTGGGCGAGCTCGGAAACCAGCCCGCGCAGCAGCTGGCTGCCCAGCCATATATCTCCAACCAGAATCACTTTGACGGCCTCGGCGAGATATCTGCGCGAGGTGTAAGTGTTGGCGTAGCCGCGGATGCCGTTGCGAAGCAGCGCAAAACCCTCCTGGTGCCCGGGCATATCGGCGAGGACCAGAAACTTGATTTCGGGGTAACGCTCGCGCAAGCGGGTAATACCGGCCACACCGTTCAACCCCGGCAAGGCCAGGTGCAAAACGACCAACTGTGGCGGGTCGTCTTCCAACAGCTTCTCCAGCGCCTCCAGGCTGTCCGAATCGACGAGTTCGGGAAAGCCGGTCAGGGCCTCGCCCCATCGGCGGCGGATGTTATCGATGGCACTGCACAGGACGATCATGGCGCTGTCTCCTTTAGCAATGTCCGTTAACGTTCCCGCATGGCGTTATGCGTGGCGCGCAGCACGGGCTTGAGCAGATAATCCAGCACGGTCTTTTTGCCCGTCACGATATCGATGTTGGCACGCATGCCCGGGATGATGGGCAGGGGTTCGGCGTCCGGGCCAAGGTGATTCTTGTCCGTGCGGACCCTGACCAGGTAATAGCTCTGGCCGTCGTCGTCGGTAATGGTGTCGGCGCTGATGTGCTCCAAGCTGCCGTGGAGGCCTCCGTAGATCGCGTAATCGTACGCGGTGAACTTGACGATCACCCGCTGCTGCGGGTGCAGGAACGCGATATCCCGTGGGCTGACCTTGGCCTCGATAACGAGACTGTCCTCCAGCGGCACGATCTCCACCAGATCGGCGCCCGGCTGTACGACACCGCCCACGGTGTTGACCGAAAGCCTCTTGACCGTTCCGTGGACCGGCGAACGCACCGACGTGCGACTCACGCGGTCCTCCAGGGCGCGATTGGTCTCGCTCAGCCGCGAGAGCTCGGCCACGGTCTGATTCAGCTCGGCGCGGGCCTGATTGCGAAAGCTCATCTCCGTCTCCTCGGCCTTGCGCTTGCTTTCCTCATACTTGGACTCGGCCTTCGGAATGGCCAGCTCGGTGGCGTCCAGCTCGCCCTTTATCTCGTTGACCTGACGCTCCAGGCGCAGCACCTCGACCTGGGAGACGGCCCCCTCCTTGACCAGCGGCTTGGTGATATCCAGTTCTTTGCGAGCGAGCCGATAACTGCGCTCGAGCTGATCCTTTTTGACCTTGAGCTCGGCGAGCTCCTGTTTGCGCTGTGTGACCTGCTGGCGAACGATCGCGAGGCTGTTCTTCAGCTCCGCCTCGCGCGCATGGAACAGCTGGTGTTCCTGCTCCACCAGTTCGGGGTATTCCTTCTCGACTTCCGGCGGTGCCACAAACGGTGTGCCTTCGGCCTCGGCGCGCAGGCGCGCCGCGCGGGCCAGGTGCTCGAGGTAATTGATCCGGCTCTCGCGAAACGACGAGGAAAAGCGGGTGCTGTCGATGCGCAGCAGGACCTGGCCCTCGTCGACGATCTGCCCTTCCTTGACGTCGATGTCGGAGACGATGCCGCCGTCGAGCGACTGAACCACCTGCACCTGGCGCGAGGGAATCACCCGACCGACCCCGCGGGTAACCTCGTCGAGCTTGGCGAACGCCGCCCAGGTGAATGCGGCCGCGAAGAACGCGACGGCGATCCACAGGATCAGCCGTCCGCCGCGCGGGGAGTCCTGCAGCAGCGCCGCGCTGGTTTCGGGCATGAACCCGAGGTCGTCCTCGCCGCGCCCGCCGCCCAGGACCCACGCGTCGGGGGCGGTCGGGGGCGCCTGACCACGCTGCGCCGCGCGATCGCCGGTGTCCTCCGACTCCGTATCCGGTCTTTCGCTTTGTCTTTCCAAGTCCGCCATAGTCGTCATTCGTCCTCAGTGGCCGGCGTAGCGCCCTGGCCTCGCAGCTTGCCCGCGCGCAGCGCCTCGAGCACGAGCTCCTTGGGACCGTCTGCGATCAGCTTCCCGCCGTCGAGAACGAGCAGTCGATCGACCAGCGACAGCAGCGAGGCACGGTGCGTTACCAGCAATACGGTTTTGTTCTCCAGTGCCGCGGCGAGCTGCTGCTTCAGACGTTCCTCGGTACTGTTGTCCATCGAGCTGCTGGGCTCGTCGAGCAGGACGACCGGCGGGTCGAGCAGCAGCGCCCGGGCCAGCGCCACGCTCTGTCGCTGGCCGCCGGATAGCCCCTCGCCCCGTTCGCCGAGCTGCATGTCGAAGCCTCGTGGGTGCAGGCCGGCGAAGGCGGACACGCCCGCGATGTCGGCGGCGCGCAGCATGAGCTCGTCGTCGGCGTACGGAGCGCCAAACAGGATGTTCTCGCGCAGGGTGCCGTAGAACAGGGTCACGTCCTGCGACACATAACCGATGTTGCGCCGCACCTCCGCCGGGTCGAGCTGTTGGACATCGAAGCCATCGATTCGCACCGAGCCTTGCGTCGGGGTGTACAGGCCGAGGATGAGACGCTCGATCGTGCTCTTGCCCGACCCGGTGCGCCCGATGATGCCCACGCGCTCTCCCGGGGCGATGTTGAATGAAACGCCGTGCAGCGCGTAGCCCGACTGGTGCGGGTAACTGAAGTTGACCTTGGCGAACTCGATGGCGCCCTTGAGCTTCGGCCGGTGCAGGAAGGCCTTGTCCGCCGGGCGCTCGCTCGGCAGCGTCATAATCCGGTTCAGGGTCTTCAATGCCGCACGTGCCTGATGGTAATGCGCCGCAAGATTGGCGACCTGAGCCATGGGCGCCATGGCCCGACTGGTCAGGATGACCGATGCGATGAGTCCGCCGAGCGAGAGCGTGCCCTCGCCGACCAGATAGACGCCGAAGGCGACCACTCCGACCGTGGCGAGCTGTTGGACGAAGATGGCCACGTTGACCGCCGAGGACGACAGCAGGCGCGAGCGCACACCCCAGCGCGCGATGAAACCGACGGCCTGCTCCCACTTGCGCTGAATGGGGCTTTCCGCGCCAAGGGCCTTGACCGTCTCGGCGCCGACCAGGCTCTCGATGAGCGTGGCGTTCTTCTGCGCCGAGGCCCGGAAGGTGTTTTCGATCGCGCGGCGCAGCGGGCCCTGGATCAACAGCCCGTAAATCAGTATCACCGGCATACCCAGCAAGGGCACCAATACCAGCCAGCCGCCCAGAAAGGCGATCACGGCCAGAAACAAGGCCACGAACGGCAGGTCGACCAGCGTCGAGATCGTCGCCGAGGTGATGAAGTTGCGGATGCTCTCGAATTCGCCGAGATTGTTGGCGAAGGCCCCGACCGACACCGGGCGGGCCTCCATCCGCAGCCCCAGTACCTTCTCGAAGATCATCGACGAGAGGACGACGTCCGCCTTGCGACCGGCGACGTCGACGAAGTAGCCGCGCAGACCGCGCAGCAGCAGGTCGAACCCGAAGACGATGACGACGCCGGCGGCGAGCACCCACAGGGTCTCGACGGCATTGTTGGGCACCACCCGATCATAGACGTTCATGATGAACAGCGGGCTGGCCAGGGCGAACAGGTTGATCAGGAACGAGGCCACCAGCACGTCCCGATAGATGCGCCAGGACCGGGACAGTGTGCCCCAGAACCAATTGCGGTCAGAGGTGTGGAGAACCTCCGGCGCGCGCTCGTCGAAACGATGCTCGGGGCGCACGAAGATCGCATAGCCGGTGTACTGCCCCTGCAGCTCAGCGAGACTAACCCGCCGTTCGCCGCCGCCGGCTTCGGGCTGCATGAGGGTCACGGTGCCGTTTTCGCGATCGACAGACAGGGCCAGGGCGGCCTGTGCGTCGTCGAGCAGAAGCACCGCCGGCAATACGAGATTGGACAGGCGCGCCAAAGGACGCTTGACGATACGGGCGGCGAAGCCCGCCCGCGCGGCGGCACGCACGAACAGGTCGGGGGTTAGACGATTGTCCGCCAGGGGCAGACCGGCCGTGAGCGCCTCGGCAGACATGGGGCGCTCCTCGAGCCGGGTCAGCATCACCAGGCACGCGAGCAGCGGATCATCCTTCCTCTGACCTTCGTCGGGAAGACGCCAGCCCGTCGGTGGGGCCTCATGGTGAGCTGTTGCCATCGTCAGACGCCTTCTCTTGTCGCTGTGGTCCGCTTTGGTTGGATCCCGGGCGTGGCCTCCCTTACGCGCGCCGGCTCGATTACACTATCAGTGTACGACGCTTTGGGTGACCGTCCACCGATTAGGTTACCTCGCACTGCCGCTCCGCTCGCGGAGCCGCCAGACCCGCCCGAACCAGAGGAAGAGCATTCATGCCATATGTGCGACGCGACGACCATGGCAATATCATCGAACTTCGCCGCGATCCGGTCGATGATCAGGATCAATACGTCGCCGTCTCCGATCCGGGCGTGCTGACCTTCCTGTTCGACCAGGGGAGCGAGGACTCGGCCCGTGAGTTTCTGGCGGTCAGCGACACGGAGTTATCCCGGGTCCTGGAGGATCTGGTTGCCGTACTCATCGAGCGCGAGCTCATCCGGCTAACCGATCTACCCCCCGATGCGCAGCGCAAGTTGAATCTAAGAGCCCGTGCGCGCACGGCCATGCACGATGACAGGCCGTTCAGCCTGGACGAAGACGAGTTACTCTGAAAGGAGGTCGGCGGGGTGGCGCGGGTCCGCGCCGATTCAGAACGCGACGGGGCTGGCCTCGCGGTGCATGCGGCGTATCAGATCCTGCCAGCGTGAGAGGCGTTCGACGCCGCCGACCCGGCGCCCCAGGCCATGTCGACCCGCCAGCCAGAGACCGCGGCTGTTGAAACTGTAGACCGGCAGCAGGTCCGAGCGACGCGACAGAGGCAGAATATCGGCCTCCAGATTGTCCAGCACCAATACTCCGGCACCGGAAGATGCGCTGTCGTGTCGATAGTAGGTGAGCACCATATGCGCCTGGTTGCGCCCGAGGGAGCGCACATAGGTCAGCCGCAGGCGCTTTGCCGCGACCCCCAGCGCCCGGAGGGTGAAGTACTTGGCCAGCGCAAAGTCCTCGCAATCACCGCCGTCGCGCAGCAGGAACTCGCGCGGCGTGGCCCAATGGTCGGCGCTCCCACCGGCCGCCGCATCCGCCACGTATCGCAGCCGGTTGAAAAAGCGGTTCACCCGCTCGAGCTTGGCCGACTCGCTCAGGGCGCGACCGTCACGCAGCAGCGCCCGCCAGGTGGCCAGACGGCGAGCGGCCGGGCTCGTCGCGCCGGCCCCGTGCGAAACGGACAGCTGTGCTGCGGGCGGCGCCGGCGCCGCAGCGCCTGCAGCCGCCCGACCCGGCCCGGCGGTCCCCAGGGTGATCAGGGCACCGAACAGCCCCAGGATCAGCGCTCGCACGCCCGGCACACGTCTCTCGACTTCGCGAATTGACAGCATTCGGTATTCCATAATACGCGTGTCTACCATACCAGGGTCGCACCGGCCCGGTCAGCGCATATACGTGTCTTGAGAAATCCTTCACAAAAAAAGACCCCGTGGCGAACCACGGGGTGAGAGGGTGTTGCGCTGTTCGGCGCAGGGGAGGTATGTCAAAAAACCCACTACATCGAGGAGACCACGAACGACCGGCCATGGCCTTCACTTATGGTATCGACCGCTCGCACACGTCCTTTAGAAAATAGGGCGCTCCGGGCACTGCGTTCGAATCGCCTATATGCCATTGTTTTATTTGGTGTTTTTTGATCGGCCTCGCGCCATCCCGCATCGTGGCACATCAAAGCCATGGTCGCCGGGCCCGCGCGGGCGTTAAAATGCGCGCCTTTGGGGCCCTGCCCCTCCCCCGCCCAGGTCAGTTTAGGAGAAACGATGAAAACAACACGCCTGACGGCCGCCGCCGGCGCCCTGCTCCTCACCCTGTTGACTCTGCCCGCCGTGGCTCTGGCTGCCGAAGCCACCGGTCAAGGCAACGGTCACGCACTGGACCTGACCGCGACCTGGATGGGTATCACCGCTATCGTCGTCTTTGTCGTCGCCTACGCCTTCGTCATCAGCGAGGAGTTCCTGCACCTGCGCAAGTCCAAGCCGGTCATGGTGGCGGCGGGCATCATCTGGACACTGGTCGGTGTGGCGTACGCCGAGCACTCCGACACTGTCTACGCCGCCGCGGCCATCCGCGACAATCTCCTGGAATACGGCGAGCTGCTGCTGTTCCTGCTGGCGGCGATGACCTACATCAACACCATGGACGAACGCCAGGTTTTCAACGCCCTGCGTTCCTGGCTCGTGTCGCGTGGTTTCACCCTGCGCTCTGTCTTCTGGGTCACCGGCCTGCTCGCATTCTTCATCTCGCCCGTGGCCGACAACCTGACCACATCTCTGGTCATGGCTGCCGTGGTTCTCGCCGTCGCCGGCGATAACAAGAAGTTCGTCATCGCCTCGCTCATCAACATCGTCGTCGCCGCCAACGCGGGCGGTGCCTTCAGCCCCTTCGGCGACATCACCACGCTGATGGTCTGGCAGAAGGAAGTGATTAAATTCCACGAGTTCTTCGACCTGTTCCTCCCGTCCCTGGTCAACTGGCTGGTCCCCGCCGTGATCCTCTCGTTCTCGGTGCCGCGGGGCCGACCCGATGCCGTCACCGAGTCCGTCGGCGTGCGCCAGGGCGGCTTCGTGGTCGTGCTCCTGTTCGTCCTGACGATCGTCATGGCCGTATTGATGCACGTGATGCTCGGTCTGCCGCCGGTCATCGGCATGATGAGCGGATTGGGCCTGCTGAAGATCTACGGCTATTTCATCCGCCGCAGCGAGCTGTCCAACCATCCCCAGCACATCAGCGGGCCCGAGGAATTCGATCTCAAAGTCGACGAACAGAAGCTGCTTCGCCACTTTAAGCCGCGTCACCGGCCCTTCGACGTGTATATCAGCATGAAGCGCGCCGAGTGGGACACCCTGATGTTCTTCTACGGCGTGGTGCTCTGCGTGGGCGGTCTGGGCACCCTGGGCTACCTGGTCCACGCCTCGGAGTGGATGTACCAGGGATTCGGCCCGACATCCGCCAACATCGGCGTCGGCCTGCTATCGGCGATCGTCGACAACATCCCCGTCATGTACGCAGTGCTGACCATGCATCCGGCCATGTCGCACGGCCAGTGGCTGCTGGTAACGATGACCGCCGGCGTCGGCGGTTCGCTGCTGTCGATCGGCTCGGCCGCCGGCGTCGGCCTGATGGGCCAGGCCCGTGGCACCTACACCTTCTTCGCCCACCTCAAGTGGAGCTGGGCCGTCGCGCTCGGCTACGCCGCCAGCATCTGGGTGCATTTCATGATCAACGCCGATCTGATACATCTGCCGCCGAAATGAGTGAGGCGTGAGGAGTGAGGTGTGAGGCGTAGGGACACTCCGCCCCTTAAGTTGGCAGTTGGCAGTCGGCAGTCGGCAGCGCAAAAAGGAAACCGGCCTTTGGCCGGTTTCGTTCTTTCTGCCAACTGATGACTGCCAACTGCCAACTCAATTGACGCCTCACTCCTCACACCTCACCCCTCACGAACAATTAATTATTCTTCCCGCCATAGACAATGGCCGGAGGCCTTGGCGATGGCGGCGAGGCGTTCTTCGTGGGCGGACTGTTCGGCGGCGCTGGCGCGGATGACGGGCAGCGGTTTGCGATCGGTGTCGACGGCGCGCATCGTCTGGCGGCGCGCGCCGGCGCTCTCCGTCGAGCCCTCCAGGGAGAGCTTGACCTGCCCGCCGGTCATGGCGAGGTAGACGTCGGCCAGGATTTCGGCGTCGAGCAGCGCTCCGTGCAGGTCGCGCTGTGAGTTGTCGACCTCATAGCGCTTGCACAGCGCATCCAGGCTGTTCTTCTGTCCGGGGTGGAGCTGGCGGGCCAGCGCCAGGGTGTCGAGCACGCTGCAGTAATCGTTCAGCGGGCCGTAGCGCCCGTCGAGCTGCTTGAGCTCGTGGTCGAGGAAGCCCACATCGAACGGTGCGTTGTGAATGACCAGTTCGGCCCCGCGGATGAAATCGATCAGGTCGTCGGCGATGTCGGAAAACCGGGGCTTGTCGGCCAGGAACTCGTTGGTGATGCCGTGGACCTCGATAGCGCCCGGATCGATTTCGCGCTCCGGCTGCAGATATTGGTGATAGTGATTGCCGGTCGGCCGGCGGTTGACCAGCTCCACGCAGCCGATCTCGATGATGCGATGACCCTGGCTGGGCTCCAGGCCCGTGGTTTCGGTGTCGAGGACGATCTGACGCACGACGGTTTCTCCTGTGGCGAATGCGGGCTCAGGCGCGGCGGCGCATCTCGTCGATGCCGCGGTTGGCCAGTTGGTCGGCGATTTCGTTCTCCGGGTGGCCCGCATGGCCGCGGGTCCAGTGCCAGGCCACGTCGTGACGCTCGGCGGCCCGGTCCAGACGCTGCCAAAGATCGACGTTCTTGACCGGCTTCTTGTCGGCGGTCTTCCAACCACGGCGCTTCCAATTGACCATCCACTCGGAAATGCCTTTTTTCACGTATTGGGAGTCTGTTGTCAGGCGCACCCGGCTGGGCCGCTTGAGGGCCTCCAGGGCCATGATGGCGGCCATGAGCTCCATACGGTTATTCGTGGTCTCGGGCTCGCCGCCGTGCAGACGCTTCTCGTGGTCGCCGTAGCGCAGCAGCACGCCCCACCCGCCGGGACCCGGATTGCCGCGACAGGCCCCGTCGGTATACGCGTCCACCACCTCGGACCCTGTTTCGCCCCTCTTGCTCATCCGTCCAAATCCTCCAAGGTCATATCGAGCGGTCCGCGGGCGGTCGCCGTCGATGCTGATAAGGCTCCACCAGCCCCCCGTTGCCGACCAGCCGCCGGCGCGGCCGCCAGCGCGGGCGTATCGGGGTCAAGGTGGCCACGCGTTTGCGCGCCACCAGCACATAGCCACCCCCCAGGATGGGCCAAAGGCGCCGACCCAGGCGCTCCAGAAAGCGCAGGCGGTGCATCAAACCGGCGTGCTGGAAGGGCGGACGAAAGAAATAAGTGCGGGTCTGCACGATATCAAAGCCCAGCAAGGCCAGCCAGTCCTTGACGCGGGCCAGTGACAGGAATCGCCCGCACCACGGCACCCGCCCACGCCAACGCAGGGCGAAACGCCACAGCATCCACAGGCTCCAGGGGTTGAAGCCGAGCAGGACCAGGTGACCCTCGGGGATCAGGGTGCGGTCGGCCTCGCGCAGAACCTGGTGGGGGGCGGACGAGAATTCCAGCGCATGGGGCAGGACCAGGACGTCCAGGCTGTCGCAGGCCATCGGCAGCGCCTCGCTCTCACCGTAGACCGCCCGTTCGCTGCGTGCCCGCACTTCCAATCCCTGCTCCATCACCACGCAGTGCGGTATTCGGCTGGCCGAGAGGAGATCGACGTCCGCATGGTTGCCCACCTGCAGCAGGTGATAGCCGAAGAGATCCGGCAGGACGGCGTCAATCTGGTCCTTTTCCACCATCTGGAGTGCCTTGCCCAATGGGGTTCGGTACCAGGCACGAAGCCCTCGCCGCACCCGGGCCGGCGCTCCGCAGCGATGGCCGTTTGACGTGCTGTTCTTCGCCATATCGCTCCACGTCGTACTGGGAACCCAGCGGTCGCGCCGGCGCTTCCGACCGGTCCGGCCCCATTATAGCCAGCCGCGGCGACCAGCGGCGAATGCCGCCCCCCTTCGGTCATGGAATACCATTTTCCGGCCATGGAAACTATGTATTTGATGCTATTGGCGATCCGGGCAAGAAACGGTTGACCGCGCCGCCGAGTACCCCTACCATTTTGCCGGCATGCGCGAAAAACCATACCAATTGCCTTGTATCCGCCTCATCGCATGGCTGCTGCCGCTGTTGCTGTCGGCATGCGCTTTGCCGCCGTTCCAGGCGCAAACCGCGGCGATTCAACCGCCCGCACAACCCAAGCCCCAGAAAGCCCCGCTGCGTCCCGACGGCCCGTTCACCATCCTGGGCGATGCCAATTTCCCCGCACTGCTCAAGAGCGAGTCCCCTCTGCTCGACGAAGTGCTCGACGGCGAGCCCCAGCCGGCCGGTGATGTCTCGGACAATCTCTGGGATCGCGTCCGCGGCGGTTTTCGCCTGCCGGATAAGGCCAACCCCGGCGTCAAGGCTGACCTGGACTGGTATTCATCGCACTCGGCGTATCTGGCGCGCGTGGCCGATCGCGCCAGAGCGTACCTGTATTACGTCACCGAGAATATCGAACAGCGCGACATGCCCACCGAGATCGCGCTGTTGCCGATCGTGGAGAGCGCGTATTACCCGTTCGCCTATTCTCACGGCCGCGCCTCGGGCATCTGGCAGTTCATTCCCGGCACCGGTCGGCGCTGGGGACTGAAGCAGGACTGGTGGTACGACGGGCGGCGCGACGTCTACGCCTCGACCAAGGCCGCCCTGGACTATCTGCAGTACCTGCATAAGCAATTCCACGGCGACTGGCTGCTCGCCCTGGCTGCGTACAATTCGGGCTCCGGGACGGTGCGCCACGCCATCCGGCGCAACAAGCGCCGCGGCCGGCCCACCGATTTCTGGTCGCTGGATCTGCCGCCCGAGACCCGCGGCTACGTTCCCAAGCTGCTGGCCCTGGCCGAGATCGTCGACAACCCCGAAGCGTACGGCATCAAGCTGGATCCCATTCCGGACGAGCCCTACTTCACGCGCGTCGACATCAGCTCTCAGATCGATCTGGCGCTGGCGGCCGATCTGGCCGGCATCGACATCAACGAGCTCTACCGGCTCAATCCCGGATACAACCGCTGGGCCACCGCTCCCAAAGGGCCGCACTATCTGCTGCTGCCCGTGGACAAGGCGGATGCGTTCGAGGCCGCGCTGGACAAGCTGCCGCCCGACAAGCGGGTCCGCTGGGTACGCCACCGGATTGCACGCGGCGAGACGCTCGGCACCATTGCGCACAAGTACCACACGACGGTCGCGACGCTGCAGCGGGTCAACCGCATCCATGGCAAGATGATCCGCGCCGGCCACCACTTGATCATCCCTGTCGCCACGCGCAGCCTGCGCAGCTACACGCTGAGCGCCGAACAGCGCCGCCGTGCCAAGCAGAACAAGCACCGCAGCGGGCACAAGGTGGTGCATATCGTCGATGAGGGCGATACGCTGTGGGAGCTGGCCCAGCGCCACCACGTCTCGGTACGCCAACTCGCCAAATGGAACGGGATGGCGCCGCGCGACCCGTTGATGCCCGGCCAACGCATCGTCATCTGGACGCGCCACCGCGCCTCCGCGCGCCACACCTCCTTCATCGAGGCGCCGCCGCACCGGGCCGTCACGCAGCGCGTCGGCTACACCGTGCGCCGGGGCGATTCGCTGTCGCGCATCTCGCGCCGGTTCAACGTCAGCGTCCACCAGCTGCGCAAGTGGAACCGCCTGCCCCGCGGCGGCTACCTGCACCCCGGTCAGTCCCTCACCCTCTACGTCGACGTCACCCGCCAGGCGGACAATATCTGACCGGAAGTTGGCAGTCGGCAGTCGGCAGTCGGCGGCAAGAAACAATCAAGAACCGGCCAAGGGCCGGTTTTTTCCTTTCTGCGAACTGACGACTGAAAACTTTCAAGCCGCCCCGGTCTTCCTCAGGCGCCGCACTTAACCACAGAGAGCACAGAGGCACGGAGAAAGCAGACGCTCTCTTTGTACTTGCTGCGACGTAGGTCGCCAGGCGGACAACATCTGACCGGAAGTTGGCAGTCGGCAGTTTGCAGTTGGCAGCAAGAAACAATAAAGAACCGGCCAAGGGCCGGATTTTTCCTTTCTGCGAACTGACGACTGGAAACTTTCAAGCCCCCCCGGTCTTCCTCAGACGCCACACTTAACCACAGAGGACACAGAGGAAAGCACCCTTTTGCCTTTTCTGACGACTGCCAACTGCGAACTGCCAACTTAACCTTTCTCACCCCTCTCCCCTGACCGTCTCCCCGCGACCAACTAGAAAGCATTTCACCTGGTGCGTGTCGGAGAGCCGGCTGGTGCCGGGGTATTCGCGCCGGCATTCGTCCATGGCGTAGGGACAGCGCGGGTGGAAGTGGCAGCCCGCGGGTGGGTTCACCGGCGAGGGCAGCTCGCCCTCGAGCCGAATCACCTCGCCCCGTTCCGTTCCCTCGCCGCGTTCGATTCGCGGCACCGCCGAGAGCAGCGCCTGCGTGTAGGGATGGCGCGGGGCGCTCATGATCTCGGCGACGGTGCCCAGCTCCACGATCCGACCCAGGTACATCACCGCCACTTCGTGGGCCAGGTATTCGACCACGGACAGATTGTGGGTGATGAACAGATAGCTCAGACCCAACTGGTTCTGCAACTCGCGCAGGAGATTCAGGATCTGGGCCTGGACCGAGACGTCCAGCGCGCTGGTCGGCTCGTCACAGACGATGAGCTTGGGCTCCACGGCGAGGGCGCGGGCGATACAGATACGCTGGCGCTGACCGCCCGAGAACTCGTGGGGATAGCGGTACATCGCATCGGCCGCCAGCCCCACCTGCTCGAGCAACTCGGCGATGCGCCGGCGGCGCACGCCCTCGTCCTTGCCGCCCACGCCCTGGGCGACCATGCCTTCATCGATGATATTGGCCACCATCATGCGCGGATTGAGCGAGGCGAAAGGGTCCTGGAAGACGACCTGGAAATCGCTGCGGTGGCGGCGCAGCGCCTCACCCCGCAGACGCGTGAGCTCATCGCCCGCAAAACGCACCGACCCGGCGGTCGGGCGCAGCAGCTGCAGAATGCCCTTGCCCACCGTGGTCTTGCCACAGCCCGACTCACCTACCAGGGCCAGCGTCCGACCCGAGGCAATCTCCAGATCGACGCCGTCGACGGCCCGCACATGACCCACCGTGCGGCGAAGGAGTCCCTTGCGCACGGGGAAATGGACCTTCAGGTCGCTGACGCTCAGCAGCGACTCGGTGGAGCGCTCGGCCCGCACCCTGGGTCCTTGAAGCGGCGCCCCGGCGCCGGTCCCCGCCGTCTTCTCCGCGGGCATCGGACGCCCCTCGCGGTACGTCGGGTCGACCAGGTGGCAACGCACCCCGTGGTCGGCCGCCTGCTCGACGACCGTCCAGCGCGGCGGCACTTCCCGGCACGTCTGCCAGGCATACTCGCAGCGCTCGGCGAAGCGGCAGCCGGCGAACACGCTGTTCAGGCGCGGCACGCTGCCCTCGATCACGGCCAGCGCATGATCGCGGCGATCGGCCCGCGGCAGGGAGGCGAAGAGCTTTTGCGAATAGGGGTGCTGCGGAGCGGCGAAGAACTGCTTTACTGGCGCCTGCTCGACGATGTGACCGGCATACATCACCGCCACCCGGTCGGCCACTTCCGAGACCACCCCCAGGTCGTGGGTGATGAGCAGCATGGCCATCCCGGTCTCGGCCTGGATGCCGCGCAGCAGTTTGAGGACCTGTGCCTGGATGGTCACGTCCAGTGCCGTGGTCGGTTCGTCCGCAATCAGCAGATCCGGTTCGCCGGCCAGGGCCGTGGCGATCATGATGCGCTGTTTCATCCCCCCCGAGAGCTGGTGCGGGTAGTCCTGCCAACGCTGGGCCGGGGCCGGGATGCCGACCGCCTCGAGCAGCTCCAGGATACGTTCGCGCGCCGCCTTACCCTTGAGGCCGCGGTGCTTGCGCAGTACCTCGCCGATCTGATCGCCCACCGTGAGCACCGGATTGAGCGAGGTCATCGGCTCCTGGAAGATCATGGCGATCCGGTTGCCGCGTACGCTGCGCATCGCCATCTCGGAGTGGCGCAGCAAGTCGCGCCCGGCGAACGCGACCCGACCGCCCACGATGCGCCCGGCCGGCCCCGGCACGAGCTGCATCAACGACAAGGCGGTCATCGACTTGCCGCAGCCGGACTCGCCGAGGAGCGCGAAGGTTTCGCCTCGACGGATATCGAAGCTCACGCCGTCGACGGCGCGTACCGGCTCGCCGTCCGTCTCGAACCAGGTGCGCAGCTCCTCCACCGTCAGCAATGGCTCGCTCATCTGTCTTTCCTCACTGGCGGCGCAACCGCGGGTCGAAGGCATCGCGAACGGCGTCGGCGAACACATTGGCCGCCAGCACCAGGGTAAACATCATCACAAAGGCAGCGGCCAGCGACCACCAGACCATGGGATCGCGGGCGAGTTCAAGGCGCGCGCCGTTGATCATATTGCCCCAGCTCGTCGTCGAGGGATCGACGCCGACGCCGATATAGGACAGCACCGCCTCGGCCAGCACCAGTCCGCTGAAATCCAGGACCACGATGATCAAGACGATGTGCAGAACGTTGGGCAGGATATGGCGCACGATGATCGTGAAGTGGCGTACGCCGAAGGCCGTCGCGGCCTCGATGAAGTCCACCTCGCGCAGCTTCAGGGCCTCGCCTCGCAGCAGACGGCACAACGTGGTCCAACTTGTGATACCGAGTATCCCGCACAAGGCCAGCAGCCGAAGATCGGCACGCTCGGCGTCGGTGTCGAACCAGCCGGGGTGATTGGCGATCAAAACCTGTATCGAGAGGATGGCGGCTGCGATCAGCAGCACCCCCGGGATCGAGCTCAGCGTCGTGTAGAAGTATTGAATCAGGTCATCGACCCAGCCATGGAAATAGCCCGCCATGATGCCGAGCAGAATCGCAAAGGGCAGCATGATCAACGTGGTCAGGGTACCGATCACCAACCCCGTCCGTATGCTCTTGAGCGACAGATAAAAGACGTCCTGGCCGACCTTGTCCGTGCCAAAGATATGATAGGCCCCGCCCAGGTGCACGGCCGCGAATATCAAAAGCAGCAACACGAATACCGTCCCGAGCAGCGTCCGCCACGGCACCGGGCAACGTCCCGCCGCCATGTCGCTCAGTGCCGTCCCGATACCGGTGCCGCTGCGCCGTCCCAGGACGAAGGCCACTGCCGCCACGACCAGCGCCCACAGGAGCAGCGCCTGGACGACGGCGATCCCCAACCGGCGCAGGATATCGTTCGTCTCCTGGCGAGCGGGATCGGACAAATGCGCCCCGCCGTATTTGAGCCGCGCATAGACCCGCGCCTGAGTGCCATCCGGGCGCTGAACCGTTTGTTTGCTCAACAGGTGGGTGGCGAACGGCGCCGAATACGTCTGTTCGGTGTGCCGGCGCAGAGGCCCGACGATAACGTCGAACACACTGATTGGATTGACCGAATACTGGACCGACGCGCCCGGTCCGCGTTGGGGCAGCGGCGTCAGGAAATGTATCGAGTCGAGCAGCGCGACGACCACATAGGCCGACAGGACCACCAGGGCCGCCATTCCCAGCGGGCGGCGAAAGACCTGGCGCCACGGGCCGGCAAGGTGTTCACGTTGGCGAACATAGGCGATAGCGAACAGGGTTACTACCACGAGGACGAGCAGAAGCCGATCCGTCCAGAGATAATCGGCTTTGACCCCAAACAGCGGCGGTACCCCGACGCAGCCCGCCACCAGCGCCACCGTGCCTATCAGCGGCCAGGCCCACCATCGACTGTTGATTGCGCTCAGCATTCAGCTCAACCTTATCCGAGGGTCGACCAGGGTGTAGGAGATATCGGTGAGGATGAGACCGACGATGTACAGTACGGAGCCGAGAAAGACCATTGCCCGCACGATGGAAAAATCCTGCGCCTGGATGGCGTCGATGGTGTAGCTGCCCAGCCCCGGAATGCCGAAGAAGGATTCGGTCAGGAGACTGCCCATGAACAGCATCGGAATGACCACGACCACGCCGGTGAGAATCGGCACCATGGCGTTTTTCAATACGTGGCGAAACAGCACGTACAACTCGGACAGGCCCTTCGCCCGGGCCGTGCGTACATAGTCCTTGCCGATTTCCTCAAGGTATATCGTCCGATACCAGCGCGTGCCCGAACCGATCCCCGCAACAACCCCAATCACTACCGGCAGAATCAGAAATTTAATCGTACCCCACCCCTCGACGTCGAAGCCGGAGATCGGCACCAGGTGGAGCAGTTTGCCGACAAGGAACTGTCCGCCGATGATATAGAACATGGTCGAAATCGACATCAGGGCGACGCACAGGATAACGCCCCAGACGTCGATGTACGTCGCTCGAAAGAACGCCAGCAGCATCGCGAACGTAATATTGACCAGGAGGCCAACCAGGAACACCGGAAGCTGGATCGCCAGGCTCGGCCACATTCGCTGACGAATATCGTAGCCGATGTTGCGCCCATCGTCGGCATTGCCGAAATCGAACACGAACAAGCGCACCGATTTGTTGAAGAATATGGTATCGGTAAACTTGTCGATCCCGTGGGCCCGATCGTTGTAGAGCAGCGGCTTGTCGTAGCCGTGCTCGGCCTTCCAGTTCTCGATGGCCGCCGGCGTCACGTGCTTGACACCCAGGTGCATGCGCGCCATGTCGTCCGGCGAGTTGACCACGAAGAACA